>QMCD01004063.1_pt1 | contig 11370 bp, 8 predicted proteins | sample 1821841 | NCBI WGS metagenome assembly QMCD01 (sample SAMN01991225, study PRJNA193472) | Termite gut metagenome, whole genome shotgun sequencing project. | isolation source: worker | host: Macrotermes natalensis | reverse complement strand
ACTTAATTAGATACAAATAATTTCTCGAAACTAAAGCACTCATAAATTTAAGCGTTAACTCCTTCTTCTGTTTTTTCAACAACTTTCCGTTCCGGGAAATTCAATTCGTGGATTGCGCCGGTGGGGCATTCGGCAACGCATTTGCGACATAATTTGCATTTGGTGTGGTCAATGTACGCTACATTATTTTGCACGGTAACCGCTCCAAAGGCGCATACTTTCTGGCATTTTCCACAGCCAATACAAGCCACAGCGCAATGTTTTTTTGCTAAAGCGCCTTTTTCTTTATTGATACAGGACACAAAAATACGACGGTCTTTTTTGCCTTTATTTCGCAACTGCATCACACCACGAGGACATGCTTTCACACACGCACCGCAAGCCACGCATTTTTCATCACTCACTACGGGCAAGCCTGTTTCCTCATCAATATATATGGCATCAAACTGACACGAACGTGTGCAATCGCCCAACCCCACACAGCCGTGCGGACATCCGGTTACACCGGTATAAAGATTATAGGAAAATCGGCAACTCTGAAATCCTTCAAATTCCACGGTTCGTGGGGCATTGACCTTATTTCCCGAACAGCGCACAACCGCAATTTTCGGTTCTTCAACCACAGCCTCAACACCTAAAACAGGTGCAATGCTTTGCATGCAATCCGCTCCGCCAACAGGACAAAGCAACCCTTCCAAATTACCTTGTGCAACCATTGTTTCTGCAAAATTCCTGCAACCGGCATAACCACAACCGCCACAATTGGCTCCGGGCAACAGATCGCAAATCAGATCAATGCGAGGATCTTCTTCAACGTGGAATTTTTTCGCCACAAAATACAATATAATAGCCGAAACTGCGGCAATCACCGCAAGAGCAACACACGACAATAGAATAACATTATTCATAAAAAACACATTTTTTTACAAAGATACAAAAAAAAGTTAATACTAAAAAATAAAAAATTAAAATAATTGAAAAACAATGACCTTTCCCCTATTCAGGATTATCGTAAATTGTTCTCCGAGCGATTGATTCAAAGTGCCTTCCCACCATGAACGAAAGGTGCGATTTTCCACAGAATAAGCAAGATTTTTAGTCGTAATCAACGTTTCCGGCGTTATTGAAAAAATAGAAACGGTTTGTTTGTTGTAACTTTCAAAGGTCGTTGTTTGTGAAATGGCTGTAAAAACGCCGTAATCCGTGAACATTTTCACTGTGGGCAAAACTTCAGCATAATTCGCCAATAGAGAGATATTGCCTATCGTGTGATCCTCTCGAAGGCCTGTTGCTCCTAATATTTCAACGACATCAAAATTATTTTGAATGCAAAAATTAACCGCTTTGGTTAAATCGTTAGTTTCCTGATCGGGATTGTGAATGATAATATCCGCAAATTTGGTTTTATGTTCGTCGGAAATACTGTCTAAATCGCCAATGATAACACTTGGTTCTTTTCCGAAATCAAGCAATTTTTGCACTGCACCATCACAACAAATAATAGCGTTTGCACAACGCAATTTTTCGAGTAAAATCGCATTCTTCGGAAATTCGCCATTAGCGAGAATTATAGCGTTTTTTGTAAGTCTTTTTTCCATTGTTGCAAACCGATTATTGACATGATAAAGTACACCAAAAATAAAAATGCCGTGAGGTAAAGTCCTTGCGAGGCATACAAAGGTACGCAAAAAATATTAATTCCGATCCAAAAATACCAATGTTGTATGATTTTTTGACTTAACATCCATGTTGCAACAATGCTGAAACTCGCCGTCAATCCATCGAAATAAGGGATGGGGGAATCTGTGAAGTTTGCTAAAATGTAGCCGATGATTGCCGATAAAATCAGACTGACAACAATTAAAATGAATATTTTTTTTCGTTGTTGTAATGGTGTTGGCAATGATTGTAGGGGCACAAAATTTTCTGCCCCTACAGATTCATCAACAATTTTATCATTCCTCGACCAGCGGAAATACCCATAAATACTAATAACTACATAATACACATATATCCCCATATTGGCATATATTTTAGCTGCGAAAAACACATAAACGAAGACTAACGAATTGATCAATCCCACAATCCACATATATTTGTTCTGCTTGACTTCGAGAAAGATATAAATCAATCCCGTAACAACGGCGAAAATTTCACTCCAATATGTTGACAAGTATTCTATCATAATGTAAAGCCGATTTTAATCGAAAAATGAATGGGGGCTTGCTGGAAATAGTTTATAATCACCTCATCTGTTCCATCAATAAAATAAGGTGCTTGATAAAAAATTGCATTGCTGACATAATTCTTATTGAATACATTGTTCACAATGCCTTGCACATAAATTTTTCGTCCTTCTTTTTTTAAAGGATATGCGTAAGAAACGCCCAAATCACTAACAAAATAAGCCTCTAACGAATTTTTTTCAATGGAATAATTGTCGAGATATTGTTTGCCCACATATTTCCCTGTAAGTGTAATGTCAAGATTTGGAATCGGCGAATAAGTGAGCATTCCTGCACCAACAACATTTGGCGAATAAGCCAAGTCGCTTGATTTTATTTGCTTGTATTCGGCAAATTCCCAACTGGAATTAAGTAATGCCATTTTGTGATCTCGAGCTTTATTCTGACTCAAGGTTAAATTGGCATCTATTTTCAAAGGTTTGCAGATTTGCCAACTACCAAATAACTCTACTCCGGTGCGGTAACTTTTCGCAACATTTTCCATTAACGGATAATAGCTTGAGTTTACACGTCCATTGGGAAGAAGCTGATCTTTATAATTCATAAAATAAAAATTACCTCCTATTGCCCATTTTTCTTTGCGCATCTGATAGCCCAATTCATAGTCGATAAGTTGTTCGGGTTTAACCATATTGTCGTAGTCGGACGCACGCAAAATTTCTTTAATATCGGCACGTGCAGGCTCACGAGAGGATTTGGACACAGATACATACCATTTTTGATTTTCGTCCGGTTGAAACGACAAACCGATTTTCGGATTGAAAAACGGATAGGTTTTTGTAAATTTCAAATTTGACAAGTCATCATCAATTCCTTCAATTTCATACTTTACAGAACGGTATTGCAAATCTAAAAACGCATTGAAGTTTTGCAAAAACGTATAATCCAATTTTGTGTAAACACTCACTTCAGATTTCGTGCCCACGTTGCGGTACCACTCATAATCTTCGGGAATATTTTGATTGTATTTAACCCAATTTATAGCACCGTAGTGATCGCCTGTAAAATAACTATAACTGCCGCCGACATTGACGTTTAGATTATCTTTTGTATATTGAACATTAGCATTTCCTGCATAAAAATCATTGCGCATCAGTTTTTGACGAATCACATCCGATTCTTCAATGGTATCGCCGGCAATAACTTGATAGGGCAATCCGAATTTTTCGTTAAAATCTTGATCTGTTTTATAGCTCTCCGTATATCCGAAACCATTGGTATAGTTGAATCCGGCGTTAAATTTCCATTGTTCGGAGATATTGAAAACATAAAATAATTGCAGAATATTGGAAAAATAATTATCCGTTTCATTGTCGTAATAAACAGTGTTTCCGTTTTCATCGGTATATTCGCCCGCAGGATTATAGCGCCGATCGGTCGCCATTTGTTCTTTGGTTGCGCCATCCCATGTGGCACCGGTATGTTGTTCACCGTACATTCCAACGAGTTTCAGAAAATGTTTGGATTTAACCAATCCTAATGAAACATAAGCAGACTGATGATCCGTCTTACCATTGCGGATATAGCCGTCACTCTTGCTTTTTGAGAGTTTCGCTTCACCGAAAAGTCCATTTTTCAATAGTCCTGTATTACCGGAAAGATTAAGACCAAACGTGTTATAACTACCGCCAATAGCGGAAACATCAAGTCCGCTCTTTACCGAAAGTTTGTCGGTTTCCAAATTCACCGTTGCGCCAAACGCACCCGAACCGTTGCTCGAAGTGCCCACACCACGCTGGATTTGAATAGAGTTGAGAAAACTCGAAAGGTTTGGCAAATTTACCCAATACACGCTTTGTGATTCGGGATTATTCAACGGCAATCCGTTAATCATCACATTGGTTCGTGAAGCGTCTGTTCCACGAATACGAAACGAGGTATTTCCTGTTCCTGTGCCGTTTTCCGTGGTCGTTACCACCGACGGCGTGAATTGCAAAAGCATGGGAATGTTGCTGCCATTATCCAATTTTTCGATGTCGGTTTTCGACATGGATTGAAAACTGACCGGTGTTTTGTCGTTCGCACGAACGGCTTGAATAGACACGCTTTCGAGGTCAATTTGCCGACTGATCGTGTCGGCCTGTTCCACATTTTCGCTCACTTGCGCTGCTTGCACATCATTCATAACGATGCCCATAAAACAAGGCATCCATAAAAGCATTTTTTTGAAAAGTTTTTTCTTTGTGTTCATTTTATCTCTAATTTTTTTAATTTTCAATTCTCAATTCTCAATTGTCAATTTATAAATCAGAGATGTGGAAAAACTTTTTCCCTACGCCGGCATTATCCGTCAGGTTCAAAGGGTATGATCTCAGCCTTTCGGCACCCCTAATTTGTAAATTCGGGTGCAAAGTTACGAAAATATTTACAATTAGCAAAATATTTTTTGTAAATTCATCAAATTTCACTAACTTTGCAAGCATATTCAAGATAATTATGAAAAGAACACTTTTAACAATATGCTGTGCGGCCACATTTACAATCGGCCTTCAATCACAAGTGTGGACAGGCTTAAAATTGCCACAACCTACGTCAGAACTCCCCAAAGGAAACGCTCGTTATCAAGCACCAACGAGGCTTCAGAAACAAGTGGTATCGCCACAATCCGTTTTACTCAAACAAGGCGAACAATTACTCAACGAAGGCTGGGAACTGACCGATGGAGCAATGGTTATCGAATCCGAAAAATCCATATTTGATGCGCAGTTGAACACAGCAAGTTGGTACAACGCCACAGTGCCGGGAACCGTACTCACTACGTTGGTTCAACAAAAAGTGTATGCTGATCCGTATTTTGGTTTGAATAATATGTTTATTCCTGATTCTTTATCCCGAATGGATTGGTGGTATCGGAAATGCTTTACCATAACGGATTCCGAGCCCAAACAAGTTCACCTCATTTTTGAGGGCATCAATTATTTAGCCGATGTATTCCTTAACGGAAAAAAATTGGGAAACATCAAAGGCGCCTTTATTCGTGGCAAATTCGATGTGACGGATTTAATTTATAGAGACGGTAAAACGAATATATTGGCGGTTCACGTCTATCCGCCTGCCAATCCGGGTATTCCGCACGAACAGTCTATGATTGCCGGACAAGGTCTGAATGGCGGCATGACAAGTCTTGATGGGCCTACGTTTATCGCTTCCGTTGGCTGGGACTGGATTCCCGGTATTCGCGACCGAAATACAGGTATTTGGCAAGACGTGAAATTGAAAATTGGCGGCGATGTTTTTATCGGCGATGCACAAATTATTTCGAGTTTGAATCTTCCCGACACAACCATCGCTGAACTAAAAATTAATATTCCGCTGAAAAATAATACGAATAAGTCCGTACAAGGCGAATTGACGGCTACAATTGAGAATACGGTTGTTCGCCAAGCGTACTCATTGCTTCCCAATGAAGAGAAAACGCTTATTTTTGAGCCAACGCAACATGCTCAACTAACCATTCAAAAACCACGGTTGTGGTGGCCTAACGGCTACGGAAATCAAGAGATGTACGATCTTGTGATAGACGTTACACAAGCCGGTCAACAATCAGACGTAAAAAAAATTCGTTTCGGCATTCGTGAAGTATCGTACGAATTGATGGCGCAAAATTCGGAACAAAAAAACGTGCGATATGAGTATTTTCCGGTTAAAACGAAAAATCCCGGAACACCTGTTTTCAATTATGAAAAACGTGTATTTTTCACAAAAGACAACCAACTCGCAACGTTGAATCCGGATGCGGATTTGTCGGGATTGAAAGAAATTGATCAAAATGATTCGGTGGGTCCGTTTTTAGTTCTCAAAGTTAATGGTGTTCGAATCTTCTGTCGTGGTGGAAATTGGGGTATGGACGATGGCATGAAACGTGTTTCACGTGATCGCCTTGAACCGTATTTCCGTTTGCACAAAGAGGCCAATTTTAATATTATCCGGAATTGGACCGGCGAATCTACGGAAGAGATATTCTATACATTATGTGACGAATACGGCATGTTGGTGTGGAATGATTTTTGGATAACGGGCGATGATACGGTTGATCCGAACGATTTTGCATTGTTTCTGAAAAATGCACGTGATGCTGTGCGGCGTTTTCGCAATCACCCGTCCATTGTGATTTGGTGTCCTCGCAATGAAGGATTCGCCCCCAAAGGGTTGAGCGAATTGCTTACGGAAATGATGGCCAAAGAAGATCCTTCTCGTCATTATCACGGTCAGTCACGCTATCTCAACATGAAAACAAGCGGTCCTTGGGGTTATTTCAAAGATCCTTCGTTATACTATACGCAAAATGCGCAAGGATTCCTTACGGAATTAGGCAGTTTCGCAATTCCTACGGCTAACACAATTCGTAAATTTATCGCCCCCGAAGATCAATGGCCAATCAATGACGTGTGGGCATATCACGATTTACACCATACATCACAAAATTTCCAAGATTTCATGAATGCGGTCAATCGTTACGGAGAACCGGAAAGTATGGAAGATTTTTCCAAGAAATCGCAATTTGTAACATACGATGCTTTTCGGAATATGCTGGAAGCGTGGAACAGCAAAATGTGGAATAACACAACCGGCCTAATCCTTTGGATGACGCACCCTGCTTGGCCAAGCATGATTTGGCAAACCTATACCTACGATTACGAAACTCCCGGTTCGTACTTCGGAGCAAAAAAGGCTTGTGAACCTGTGCATGTGCAAAAAAATCTGCCAAACAACGATGTCGTGATTATCAACACCACGTTGAACACCTATAATTCCATGACTGTAACCACAACCTATTTTGACATTTCCGGAAAAATTCTATACAAAAAAAATGGCAAATTCAATGCGAAGGCCAATGCTCTAACACCTTGTTTTACGCCAACTCCAAGCAATCTTCCCACCTTGTATTTGGTTCGATTGGAATTGAAAGATAGCAAAGGCAAATTACATTCCATCAATGATTATTGGGAAACCGATGGAAAAGAAAATTCTTATTTAGAGTTTAACAAATTGTCGAAAACGAACGTTTCGATAAAAACCAAGCGTCTGAACAACAAAATTCAGGTCGAGTTAACCAATCCTTCATCAACCGTAATTGCAGGAATAAAACTTAATGTTGTGGATAAAATCACCGGCGAAATCATTTTACCGGCTTTATTTTTCAGATGGCTACATCAATCTATTGGGCAAAGAAAAGCGCATACTTGAGTTGGATTGGAATGATAAAGCGGCTGATAACTATCAAATTGTCGTAACGCAATACTAAATTTTTCGTTGACGCAAAGATACGTAACTTTTTTGAAATTCATGAAAAAAAATCGTTTAATGCGCTTGCCGTTCCAAAGTCAATATCGCCAGCCTTCTTGCTTTTAAGGCATCTCGATTATTGCCGCTGAAAGGTTGAGCCAAAATTTCGTTTGACAGGGCAATGGCTTTCTCTGACTGATCGGTTCTTTCGTAGAAACGCAATAAAGCGTGTTTGGCTTTGAAATAGGCAGGCACCATAAACTTTGCCAAGAGCAAATTGCGCTCAGCCTCTTCTATGTTTCCTTCTCTAAAATTGCAATGTGCGATGGTGATAAAAACTTCGGGATTGGAACTGTATTTTTGGGCTATCCATGCTTGCTTTTTTGCATCCTCCGGTCTTTTTTCGTGGGATAAAAAATCGGAATATCGCAAATAAAATTCTCCATTGGTACCAATGAACGATGCTGCTTTTTCAAAAGAGGAATTGGCATCTTCGAGATTTCCGTTTTTAACATTATGGTGTGCAGACGTTAGCATAATGTGACCGTAAGCGAATTTCAACGCGATCTGTAAAACGGCGATTGTGGCGATAAATAGCAGGCTATAAATCCATCTTACAGGTATTTTTACGGGCTTAAAATTCATTTGCGATACGCTATATGCGATCATTACCAAAACCACAATCCATACCGGAACAGACTGAAAAATAAAATTGGTTGTGCTCATAACGGCAACGGCTAACAATATGCTAAATGCAGTATAATTGGATTGCTTTCCTGCATATATGATGGGTATAATCAGAAAAAACAGATAAAAAACAAGTCCGATGATACCACCGTAAACAAGGTTTTCCAAATAATCGTTGTAGGGCATATACACGTACCGGGCGTTCTGTACTTCGTTTTCTGTGGCAATGTTTTGCTCGAAATAGTCGGCTTGTTTTAAGTTGTAATGCTTATCAAAAAAACCATAGCCATATCCTAAAACGGGTTTTTCCTTAACCATTGCCATTGACGTTTTCCAAATAAACAAACGCCCATCCGCAGATTCTTTTTTCGTTTGATAGAGATAAGCCGATGCAAAAATAACCATAATCAGAAGCGAAACGGAAATCAAATACTTAACTTTTGGTTTTAATTTTTGCAAACTGATTTTGATATGGGGATTTGAAAAGATATACACTCCCGCAATCGTAAGCACGCCCAAATAAGCCGTTCTACAACCTATTAGAGCAATAGCAAAAAGTAAGATTCCTAATAGAGCATAGTTTTGCCATTTATTTGGGTCTTCAACAATTTTTCCGAAGTAAGATGCTGTACAAATGGTAATGTATATCGCCGTAACATTGGGGTTGTGAAAGGTTCCTATTACAGAATAGATTCCTGAAACATGGATAGCTTGAAAATATTGTAGAAAAACGAACAAGGATTCCAATACGCCCAAAGCCACAAAATATTGGTGCATATCCATCAATTTGTGTCCATTCCTAAAATATATCATCAGCGCAAAGACAAACAAAAAACTTGTTACAAAATAGGTTATGTAATACCAATCTATTTCCGGTCTAAATAAACTATTCACGATAGCATACACCATCCACACAAGGCAGCCCATAAGCCATGGGGGAAGAACATTACTGACTGTTTTATGTCGTATTTCTTTGAATACTATAATGCAGGCAAAAACTAACGTGAAAAGCGTAAAGAAAACATATAATTGCGAGGATTTATCCGATACAAAATGGAAGTCGAACAGGCAAATGGCTACCCAAACTAACATGAATGATAATTGTGAGTTTTGTTTCATAGCGCAAAGATAAGAGTATTTTTTTATTTGTGCAATAGTGCTGTTGCGTTGATTTAAGAGTAGTTAAATAAATTAAGTTCATAGACATTTTGTTTGAGATGAGATTCAGAAAGTAGCTGTGTTATTGGCGTTTTGGAGAAACACGACACACTAAAAATCTGCATCATTTCGTAAATTGAGAGGTTGCATTTGAGTTGTTTTTTGATGTAGGCGATGAGCAAATATGTAATAATTGCAACCCATATATGCGTTCTCACTGCATTTTCGGAATGTCCCCAAAGTGTTTTGATTTGCAAATTCTGCTTAATCCACTTGAAAAAGACTTCTATTTGCCAGCGTTTTCGATAAACTAGTGCGATATCTTCGGCATTTTCGTAGAAATTGTTGGTCAGAAAAATCAAGATTGAATTCTTGTCTTGGTCGTAATACGTGATTCTGCGGAGAAATTTAGGGTATGCAGTTTTAGATTTATATCCTCTCAATTTGATTTTATGATCAGTCAAAACATTTGAGTTTTCGGTATCAATAGACATTTCACCGATGATATCAAAAATCATATTATCTTTGGCACGAACAACGAACAACGAAATAAGAATTGGATTGATCTAACAAAAATAAGCGAGAGAAGTCAATGTATGCTTTGTCCATCACATAGACCGCATTTGCAGTAATATCAATGGAATCGAGCATATTCACATCGTGTATTTTGCCATCTGTGATGTGAATAAATGTTGGAATGTTGCCGTGTAAATCCATAAGTGTATGCACTTTTACAGCTCCTTTGGAACGCTTTCCACGAGCCCATTTCCATAGTTTTATACTTACAGAAATTGTTGTGGAATCCAACGCAAAAACAGGATTGTTTATATCCAAGTCTTGGATTTTATCACTCGAATAAAGAGGTGAAACAAGTTTAATCAAATACTGTCCAAAGTCTGAAAACATACGACTGTCACGCTTTTCATTGGCTCTCGACAAGGACGAAAAATCTACCGATTGACGAATCCCAAGATGATAGAGACTGGATTGATGAGCTTTCAAGCAAGTACAAATATCTCGCAAACCTTTGCGTCCGGTAAGTTGTCCGAAAAGCAGTTGTAAAAACTGATTCCAACAATCTAAATCACGAACACCTTTGTTCCCTTGATACCGAGCAACACACTTATTAAACTCGTAAACATTCATAAAACTAACAATTTGAGAAAATATATACTTGCCTGAATTCATAACTTTACTTTTTGCAAAGTTACAACCTCATTTCAAATCGAAAAATTAAAAAATCATCATAAATCAAACAAAATTAAACATATACAGCAAAAAATAAAAAATCAACGCAACAGTACTATTTGTGCAACTTTTTTTGTATCTTTGTACGTTAAAAATCAATATTGCACAAGATGAACAAAATTGGCCTGCTTCTATTCCTCTTTTTTTTCTATTCATGTTCTCATTACTCGTCGGAAATAGAAACCGTTTTGAAGCAATCAGGGCGTAATTGCAAGGAATTGAAAAAAGTGTTAAGTCATTATGAACGCGAGCCTTTCGACAGTTTGAAACTTCGCGCAGCGGAATTTTTGATTTTGAATATGCCGGGCAAATGTTCCGAACGCGGGGAGGATATAAAACATATTACCGCCAACTATTTGATCAACAATATTGAGTTGGCATTCGAGGTCTGGTACAAACGTCCATGGGGAAAGTATATCTCATTTGAAACGTTTTGCGAAGAAATTCTGCCGTACCGGGTGGGCGAAGAATCTTTGGAGAATTGGCGGAAAAAAACGCTCGCAAGTTTCGCAGGGTTAGACAGTGTGCTGAATAACCCTGAAATGACTGCCGTAGAGGCTTGTAGATTAGTTAATCAGGCGTTGCCCAAATTCCAATATGACGATGACTTTCCGCACATGAATTTTTCGCAATTAATGGCATCTACCCGCGGCCCCTGCGATGCAATGGCCGCCACCGCGGTTTTCTCCATGCGGGCGTTGGGTGTTCCTGTTGCGCGGGATTTTACCACAAAATGGCCCAATATGGAATCAGGTCATTCCTGGAACTCGGTATACGATGGCAAAGGCGGATATGTCTCCTTTAT
>QMCD01005113.1_pt1 | contig 11377 bp, 11 predicted proteins | sample 1821841 | NCBI WGS metagenome assembly QMCD01 (sample SAMN01991225, study PRJNA193472) | Termite gut metagenome, whole genome shotgun sequencing project. | isolation source: worker | host: Macrotermes natalensis | reverse complement strand
AATCCCCGCGTACATTTTTACATGGCTGAATATAACGGAATACCAGCAAGCGTTTGTATGTCCATTCTCGGCAATAATATTGCTGAAATAGCATGGGCAGGAACTCTTAACGGGTATCGCAAAAAGGGAATTGCCGGACATTTGATAAGCATGGCTGAAAAAGACGCCGCCGGTAAAGGCATACCCGTATCAGTATTAACGGCCCGACCCGGGGCGATAAATGCCTATAGCCGCATTGGTTATAAGCCGTACTGTGAATTTCATGAATTTGAATACAAAGGTTAATTTACGCTAAAGCAAAACAGGTAACGCACCGGCAGCATTGCTGACGTTTCCAAAGCAGCTTTTGGAATACCGGCACAGGTTTGGTTATAATAGCAGCCTGACACAAACCGCCTCAAGTTGGGCTTTTTAACAATTCCAAAACACTTTTGCCATTAATTGTCATTCCGGCTAAATTACAATTATATATTTTAAAATTACTTAAATTGCAATCATGTATTATTCCGTCAGAAAGATTTGCATCTGAAATATCTACACCATAAAAATTTATATTATTAAATTTGCTGTTTCCCAAATTTACATCATCGAATGTTGTTTTTTCCATATCGCAATGTTCAACTATACGGAGGTTTTCTTCTTTTTCTGTATCCTTGGCACTTGTATTATCACCAATAAAAGTAATAATTTCATCAATAGGTCTTCTGTTTACAGAAACAGGCTCGCTAACGGGATAACCTACAGGAATAATGGCAATAGGGCGCAAATTATTTTTAAGCTGCAAAATTGCAGACAATGTATTTTCATTAAAATCGCCGCACCAGCAAGCGCCTAAACCTAAGTCTTTTGCACACAATAAAATATTTTGAACAGCTGCCGCTGTATCCTGTATACAATATAAATCCCTGCCGCGTTCACCATATTTTTTTTCACTTCTTTCTATGTCAGCACATACGATAATAAACACAGGAGCGGATAAAATAAAAGCTTGATTACATGATTTGTTTTTTATTTCTGCCTGAATGTTTTTATCAAAAATTACGAAAAAATGCCACGGCTGGCAGTTGCCTCCGCTGGGAGCATGTTGGGCGGCTTTTATTATTTTTATTATATCTTCTTTAGATACATTTTGTTTTTTAAATTTTCTTATGCTTCTTCTTGACTGTACCAATTCATTAAAATCCATTCTATGCCTCCTTAGGAACATCTGTAAATATTCTTGAATACATATAACAATCGCAAAGCCCTTCTCTTAGACTAAAACAATGCCTTAAAAGTCCTTCACGTTTGAACCCGTTTTTTTCCAATGCCTTCCATGAAGCTATATTTTCAACATGAACTGTAGTATAAATCCTTTCCAATTCAAGATATGAAAACCCAAAATCTACAACAGGCTTTATACAGGCGGAAATAATACCTTTGCCCCATGATTCCCGTCCAAGCCAATAACCGATATTTGCTATTTTATTATCATATTCAAAATCGGAAAAATGTATTCTGCCTAACGCCTTCCCGGATTTCTTTTCGGCAATAGTCCATATATATTCCCGCATTTTTTCAAAAGCATTAATTTGATTCTCAAGTATTCTTGAAACTTTATTAACATCCGGCGGGGATTTTTCCGCTCCTGTATAATAACGAAAAGTGTCCATGTCAGAAAAGATTTTATGATATTCTAATAAGTCTTTTTTGGGATCAACTTGCCGTAAAATAATATTTTTATTTACGCTTAATTCTTGAAATTTTGTAAATTTTTCTTTAAAGCCTGTATTCATATTATTTTCCTTTCTTAATTATATGTTCATATCAGAATCCGGCAAGGGAACAAACAAAGAAGTATATATTATTATAACACTTGATGTTAGAGAATTGTCAAGTTTTATTTTTGCAATTTAATTTTTAGCTGCCTTTTTAGTATGGCGCTTTCAAACAAAAGCAGACAATTCGTCAGCGTGATTTATATCAACCGAACTTCCAAATCAAAACCGCGGCGGGCGATTACTTTACATGGAACAAGCGTCCCCGGCTGCGGCTTTTTGCCGTCTGTTTCGTCAACAACAATTACCGCGGAGCCGTCAATGTCCGGCGCTTGACAGTAGAGCCGTCCAAGCAAAAAAGTTTCGCCGCCGCTGTCTGCGCGGTCTATATGTTCGCCGTTTGAAATTTGCTCTTCAATTAAAACATCTAAAGTAAGACCTGTAAAACGTTCCATGTTTTTTTCTGTAATCGCAATTTGCCGCTCTTCGATTATCTGTTTTCTTTTCTCCGCCGTTTTCGCCGAGACCCGCCCTTTCATTGAAAATGAGCGTGTGCCTTCTTCTCTTGAATAGGCGAAACAGCCAAGCCAATCAAGTTTCGCTTTTTCCTGAAAATCAAGCAGAGCGGCGAAATCTTCTTCTGTCTCGCCCGGGAACCCAAGCAGAAAAGTAGAACGGATTACCGCCCGCGGCAGTCGTCTGCGGATAGTTTCGAGTAACGCAAGATATTTGTGCGCCATCTGTTCGGCGCTGTTGTCCGCTCTATTCATATCCGCAAGAGTTTTTTGAGAAGCGTGCTGAAACGGAATGTCAAAATAAGGAAGTATGCGGCTGTCTTTTTCCATTATGTCGAGAATTTGCAAAGGGAAATGATTGGGGTGAATGTACAAAAGACGCACCCAAAATTGTCCTTCTAAAGCGGAAATAGCGTTTAACAATTCGGGAAGCATCGAGCCTGCAGCATCGGCGGAATCAAGCCCGAAAGAGCCGATGTCCTGCCCGATTATACACAATTCTTTTATTCCGCGCGCCAAAAGAGCGCGGCACTCCGCTGTAATGTCGGGGATTGTTCGGCATTGCAAATGTCCGCGGATAAGCGGAATGGCGCAGTAAGAACAGTTGTTGTTGCACCCTTCGCTTATTTTTACATAAGCCGAACCGGGCAGCGACAAAAGCGGGCGTTTGTAAGCGAAATTGTAAGTAAGCTTTTCTGCGGCAGAAGTGTTTTCGGCTTGTCCGCCGCCGCGCGAATTTGCGCCGTCTTTTACAAGCGCCGACACAGCCTCTGTAATTCCGGCAATGTTTTCAACGCCGAAAAAACCGTCCGCCTCGGTTAAACTTTCGGAAAGTTCTTTCGCGTAACGCTGCGCAAGGCAGCCCGCAAGTAGTATTTTTTTACTTGGATAAAACTTACGCCACTCAAGCACGGCGTTAATCGATTCCTGTTTCGCGCTTTCTATAAAACCGCAGGAATTAACGATAATTACGTCCGCGTCTTCGGCGGGCGCGTTTTCCCACCCCGCGTCATTCAAATGCGTCATCATGTTTTCAGCGTCAACTTGATTTTTTACACAGCCGAAAGGATCAATAAAATAGCGCAAAAGTTTAATTACCTGTTTCCAAACGAATAAGAACAAGGCGGAACTGATTATTTTCGTCTCTTACCCAGCGAATATCGGAAACAACGACTTCGCCCGCCGCCCCTATTTCAACAGGGAACGTCCGCCCGCCGCCAATAACTTGGAACCTTGCCGCCTGCGCGTTAGACGCCCAAACGCGGATACCGTTCTGCGCTTGAACATTCAATTCGTCGCCTCGCTGAAAATATCTCTGATTTCTGCCCGCGCGATCCCGCTCGTTTAAAACTTCCCAGCGGAACATACAGTAACCTTGAAAATCAGCCTGTAATGTAACCGGGAAAGCGCTTGGGGAAGCGGGAATTATTGTTGTTCTTACGGAATTTGAAACGCTCGCTGCAGGCGGAATATTCTGTCCCGCAGGCTCCGGCGTTGACGAAACTGCCGCCGACTGCATCGTACCGTCTAATGCGGCGTCAGATTCCGCAACAAAAAAATGAAGCAAAACACCCATGTCGGGATTGTTCTTCGCAAAATCAGCGACCGTTATACGCAATTCATAAAAACCGTTATTATCAAGATCAAGAACAGCTTCCTGACTTAAATCCAGGACAACAGAACCACTCGGCGTGAGGATTGTCGCTGCTTCGCCAATATTGTCAAGTTCAAGTTTGTATAACTTATCTCCCACCGTGATTATAAAAGAATCATTTTTATAAAAACGTTTCTCCATGAAATTACCTTCCATGGCATATTCTACGGGAGTACGGGCAGCCGGAACATTTTGCGCAGGTCTGTTTCTGTAAAAAGAAATTAACGTGAAAATTCCCCACGCAAGCAGGCACAGCGCGGCGATAACCGCTATTACAATCAGCAAAAACTTCGGCGCTTTCGGACGCGGCTTTAGAAGCTGCTCCACAGGAACAGGCTGCTCTTGTATCAATAAAGCCTTGTAACGCGCAACCAATTTATCAACATCAAGATCAAGATACGAGCCGTAATTTTTTAAAAAGCCGATAATATAAGGTTCGCCTGGAAAAACAGAAAAGTTTTCGTTTTCCAACGCTTCAAGATAACGGATAGATATATTTGTTTCTCTGCTTATCTCTTCAAAGCTAAGCCCTTTTTCATTTCTTGCTGTTCGTAATTTTCCACCAACAGATTCCATTGTGTTCCCCATGATGTTCAGAAACTTCCGTTTCTAAAACACTTTCTTATAAAATATCAAAATGCAGGTCTGATTGCAAGCCAAAAAAGATAATCTCTTTTCGCTATTCGTTATCCCTAAACAAAAAATTGTGTTGTACATTAGCCGAAGGCGGAGCGTCATAAATAAATCTCTGTTCAGGAATTCCCTGATTTGTTCTTATGTCCGTAAAATCAAAACGAACTTCGCTGTCCGCAATAGTCTGCGCTTCTATCCTTCGGATTAATTTTGTCTCGGGATTTATACTTAAAATAATTTCTCTAAAACCCTCGGAAATTGAACGCCGCGTTAGGCGCAGCTTGACAACGCTTTCTCCGGAATTGTTATCAAGCGGTTCGGGATTGGGACTTGTAACAAAAGAAGAAACATAATTGCGCCTTAACATTGTAAGCCCCTGAGCGCTCGCAAGCGCCGCTCCTGTCGTCCCGGATCTTCTGCTTTGGTTAACAGTCTGACTCAACGTAACTCTGAATTCCGGCAGGTAAACCGTAAGAAGCTCGCCGTTAAAAACAATTACCTGATTCGCGGGCTGCGTAAAATCTATCCGTAAAAAAGAAGGCGCAAGATGGCTTACCGCCCCCTTCATTTCTGAATTGCCGGAGCGGATTTCAACCTGCGCTTCATAATCTCTTATAAGTCCGTATTGTTCCGCTGTCATCTCTAAATATTTTTCCGCAGTTATTATTTCCTGACCAAAAAGAAAACCGGCGTTTAAAACCGCCGCAAAAAACAATAAACCCGCGCGTTTTTGTAAATTAAGTTTCATCTTTTTCATATTATCACTTTTTTGTATTGAATGAAAAGGCTTGAGCGCCGTGTTTCAATGGAATATAATTATATCCTATGAAACATTTTATTCTTTTTATTTTGACAGCCCTGTGTTTATCGGCGGTTGTTATGATTCCTTTCGCGGGCGGAATAGCGGAACTTGCCTCCTTTGTATCGACAACAGACGCGCTGCAGGTTGTCGGTCTTTGGGCGCTTGGTTTTGCCCTCGCGGCTTTTGTGTTCAGCCTGTTCACCAAAGATTATTCTTGGGTAGATCGAATTTGGAGCGTTCTGCCTGTCGCTTTTGCGTGGTATTACGCGTTCCGCGGCGGCTGTACGCAGGCTCTCTGCGCCATCGCCGTTTTGGTAACAATTTGGGGAGCAAGGCTGACGTTTAATTTTGCGAGAAAAGGCGGCTATACCGGCATGGAAGATTATCGTTGGAGCGTATTGCGGGGAAAAATCAAAATTCCTTTTTTGTGGCAGCTTTTTAATCTTTTGTTTATATGCCTTTGTCAGCTTGGAATGTTCGTGCTTTTCACTTATCCGATATACAGCCTAATCGGCAGCGGAACGGAAAGTCTTCCGGCTTTGTTTTGGGCTTTCGCCGGTCTCGGGCTTGCGCTTATTTGCTTTGAAACAACAGCAGACCAACAACAATGGAATTTCCACAACGCAAAACAAGCAGCTTCTGCGCAAAAAGATTTTTCCCCCGACCATGCCGCTGATATTAAAAACGGATTTTTGTCGCGTGGTTTATTTGCGATCAGCCGTCATCCCAATTACTTTGGAGAGCTGGGGTTTTGGTGGGCTGTTTGGCTTACGGCGTTTTCTTTAACTTGGGAACCGCTTTCCTCAGGTGTTTTCGGTCCGTTGGCGCTTACGGCATTGTTTATCGGCTCTACAATTTTTACTGAAAGCATAACTTCTTCTAAATACCCTGAATACAAGAATTACCAAAAACGTGTAAGCGCGATTATACCTTGGTTTCCGAGTAAGAAATAATGTTTGAGGTTATTGCAAAATTTCAGTTTTGTAATAAAAGGTATTATACCGCAGGGCTCGAACTGAAGTTCGCGAGCCCTGCACCCGCCGCCTCAAACCTGCGGTTCGAGGCGGCTTTTTCCGCGGCAAGTGCGAACCAAAGGTTCGGCGGGGTATTAAATCGTACCTTTGGTACGCATTCGTTTCCTCACTCGCTCGATCATGTACGCGCAAGCGCGTCCGCGATTCTCGCTCCTTTCGTCAATAACAACCTTATTTTTACAGGAAAAACCGGGCTTTTGAACGGTTTTTCCAAAGCCTCTTGAAAAACTAACCGAGTTTTGAAAGAGGCTCGCTTTGTGCGTTTAAATTATAACTTGTTGACTATAAGCATTTCGCGTGCGTTGACAAACACTCAATTTGAGTGATAATCTTGTAAAAGGTTTGTTAACAAGCCTGAAGGTCCAGTAGCTCAGGGGATAGAGCGGCCGCCTCCTAAGCGGCAGGTCGGCCGTTCGATTCGGCCCTGGATCATTACTAAAACGGCTTGCGCTGATTTAGTTAAGAGTTTAGCTTTGCGAAAACTCCGGTATTGTTTGTCAATATAGAATAGATTGTTTTAACATTATGCGGCTGTCGTATAACGGCATTACCCTAGCTTCCCAAGCTCGTGACGCGGGTTCGACTCCCGTCAGCCGCTGATTAGTTTTCGGATGTTTAACCGCCCCTTGACAGTATTCATATTATTAGTGTATTCTTACTTGAATTTAGAATTTTTACGGTAAGGGGTGTAATCATGGGTTGGATACTATGGATAGTCCTTCCTCTTGCCGGGTTAACTTTAGGCTGGATAATAAGATGGCTGTACGCCAGATTTCAACTAACGGCATCGGAACAGTTTGCAGAACGTATAAAGCATGATGCAATTAAAGAGGCTGAGGCTAAAAAGAAGGAAATACTTCTAGAGGCAAAAGAACAAGTAATCCGTGAACGGAACCAGCAGGAGAGGGAAACTCGGGAACGCAGGGCAGAATTGCAGCGGTATGAACGCCGTGTTGTGCAAAAAGAAGAAACGATAGATAAGAAGACCGCTCAACTAGAGCGAACCGAGCAAGCCTTTGTCGAAAAAGAAAAAAACTTTCAAGAAAGGGAAAACGCGCTTTCCAAAGAGGAACAGCGTTACCGTGCGGAACTCGAGCGAATCTCAGGGCTGACTTCGGAAGAAGCCAAGTCGCTGATTATTCAAGACCTTGAAAACGAGGCTAAACACGACGCTCAAGCGCTGTTAAACAAAATTGAACAAGAGGCGAATATCGCCTCCGAAAAAAAAGCGCGCGATATTTTGGTCTCCTCAATTCAGCGGATCGCGACAGATGTTACAGGCGACATAACGGTAACAACAGTGTCGCTGCCGAACGATGAAATGAAAGGGCGGATTATCGGCAGGGAAGGGCGCAATATTCGCACCCTCGAAACGCTTACAGGCGCGGACATCATCATTGACGACACGCCCGAAGCGGTTGTCATCTCCTGCTTTGATCCTGTAAGGCGCGAAATAGCAAAAATTTCTCTTGAAAAATTGATTTTAGACGGACGTATTCATCCGGCGCGAATCGAAGAAATTGTTATAAAAGTTAGCAAGGAGATTTCGCAGAAAATTTTTGAAGAAGGCGAAAAAGTCCTTTTTGACATGGGCATTCATAATATAAAGCAGGACGCTATCCGCGCCTTGGGGCGGCTTTATTTCCGCACCAGTTACGGGCAAAACGTACTTCATCATTCAAAAGAAGTGGCGGTTATCGCGGGTATGCTTGCGGCGGAAGTCGGCGCTAACCGTGAACTCGCTAAGCGCGCCGCTCTTCTGCACGACATCGGCAAGGGAGTTGATTCAGATTCCGATTTAAACCATGCGGAAATAGGAATGGATATGGCGCGCAAAATGGGAGAAGACCCGCGCGTTATAAACGCTATCGGAAGCCATCACAATGATATTGAGCCGACTTGTATCGAAGCTGTCATTGTGCAGATTGCCGATGCTATTTCCGCGGCGCGTCCGGGTGCACGCAAGGAAACTTTGGACAATTACATGAAGCGGCTTGAAAACCTTGAAAGCATCGCCAATGATTTTTCGGGAGTTGACAAATCGTTCGCTATTCAGGCAGGACGCGAATTGCGAGTTGTGGTTAACAGCGATGCGCTTAATGACGAGCAGACAAAGGAAATGGCGAAAAATGTCGCAAAGAAAATTGAAAACGACCTTCGCTATCCGGGACGTATCAAAGTAACAATGATTCGGGAAACTCGTATAACAGAATACGCCCGTTAAAAAGCGGGCTTTACACAAAAGCGCAGGGTTAAAAGCCTTGCGCTTTTTTTATTCGCAAGCAGGTTTAATACCCAGCGTACCTTCGGTATGAAACTCGTTTGCGCGAGGGAGGCTGCGAACCGCAAACCTTTGGTTCGATGGTTCGGCGGCGTTCTTAAACTAGCCTAACAAAGAATTACATAGGTATTAAACCCACATACAATCCATACCTCACAGAACGACGATACTCCGTCGTACCGGTGGTGTCCGAAAAGTTAGGAACTTCTTCGGACACTGGTATTAAAGGCTGCAATTTCGTTTCGCCTAATTTCGTTAGAAATTATCGAAATTGCGAGGTCTGTCCAAGAAGTAACCAACTTCTTGGACAGACCCGCTCTGCGGCGGAGTTCGTCATTGTAACAACACTTGAGCCAAAATTTAGGTTTTAAAAAATGTTTCTATCTTTAATAATGTCATATACTTGTTTTCAAACGCTGCTCTTTTTCATGGCGTTCAATCGCAAGTTCAATTAAGCGTGTGATAAGTTCTGTGTAGGAAATGCCGCCGCCTTCTTGGTTTTCATAGCTCCACATTTTGGGGTACATACTTACTTTGGTAAAACCAGGCATTGTGTTAATTTCGTTCACGATTATTTCATCGCCGCCGGATGAATTTTCTTTTAAGAAAAAATCCACGCGCGAAAGTCCTTCGCAGCAGAGTGTTTTAAAAACTTTTATCGCAAGCTCCTGAACGCGCTTAACAGTTTCATGATTGAGTTTCGCGGGGATTTCCAGCGCCGCGCCTTTTTCGTCAAGGTACTTTGCGTTATAAGAATAAAAGTCGTGAGAAGAGATAATTTCGCCCGGTATGGACGCAGTCGGCTCCTCGCTGTTTGCCCGATCCGTAGGTTTGACGCTGCCGCCCAATACGCCGCATTCGATTTCCCGCCCCGGAATAAATTCTTCTATGACAATTTTTGTGTCGTATAAAAACGCCTCTTTTAAAGCGGCGGCGTATTCTTCCTCGCTGCTTGCTTTGCTGATTCCCACGGAAGAACCCATGTTTGCGGGCTTTATAAAAACCGGGTTTCCCAGCGCGGCTTCTACTTCCGTAAAAGACGGCGCTTTTTCGTGGCTTTTAAGCGCGATAAATTTCCCGATTGGGATTCCTGCGTCGCGCAAAAGCCGCTTCATCACGTCCTTGTCCATTCCAACCGCGGAACCCAAAATTGACGGACCTACAAAAGGCAGACCGGCTAATTTTAAAAAGCCCTGAATTGTTCCGTCTTCGCCAAACGGTCCGTGTAAAACAGGAAACACTACATCAAGCGGCAGATGTCCGGAAAATTTTTCGTCTTCCGAAAAAAGCAAGCCGCGTTTTTCAGGCTGCAACGCCACAGGAAAGCCCGTGCTGTTCAGTGAAATTTTTGAAGGCTCGTCCGCGTTAAGCAAATAACGCTCAGCGTCATTAAGCAGCCAGCGTCCCGATTTATCAATCCCGATAAGAACCGGGGAAAACTTTTCTTTGTCCAACGCTTCATAAATATTTTTAGCGGATAAAAGTGAAATTTCATGTTCCGCTGATTTACCGCCAAAAAGAATACCGACAACAATTTTTTTCATTATTATGTTCCTTACTAAAACAAAAACAGCTTTTTACAAAACTAATTCAAACCGATGTTTCAGAAAAATTAACTAACGCCGAATAAGCCTGCGCAAAGGACTTATTCCAAAACGGATTACAAAATAAAGCCAGCCGAACGCGAAGCCCGCAAGGTGGGTAAGATGAGCAACGTTGCCGCGCCCTCCGGAAAGAGCAAAAAATATTTCAAGCGCGGTAAAGCCAAGAACCATTATCGGCGCGCGCACAGGAAGTATTCCCCAGATATAAATTATCGAGTCCGGAAAAAATACCGCGTATGCAAGCTGCACTGCAAACAGCGCGCCCGACGCGCCAACAAGCGCGACAAGATAATTTTTTGTTGCAACATATACCGCAAACGACAATACGCCCGCCAAAATTCCCGTAACAAAATAAAAAAGCAAAAACTCGCGGCTGCCCATCTGTCTTTCAACATGAGTGCCGAAAATAAAAAGAGCAAGCATATTAAAAAGAATGTGCGTTACGCCGCCGTGCATAAACATATATGTAACAAAAGACCAAACCCAGCCGTGCAAAACCGTAAGCGGCATCATCGCAAGCGCGCTGTCAAGCGGCAGTTCTAAAGGAATAAACCGCGTACCCTGCTCCGCTGCCTGCCTTGCAATTTGCGGAACTCTCAACATCCCTTGTTGAATTAAATATGAAACCGATTCTTTTGACAAATCTGTCTGCAAAAAAACCGTTATGTTTCTTCCGAATAAAAACATTGCCGCGAAAACCAAAACATTTATTCCGATAAGCCAATAAACCGCGCCGAAATTGTCATATTTAAAAGGACGCCTTATTATATTATTCATTTTTAGGCGCTCCTTTTTTTAACATATTTTCGATTGTTTTCATAAGTTCGTGTCTTTCAACCGGTTTTGAAACATAATCGCTGACACCGGCGTCAAACGCCTGTTTAATTTCATCAATATCAAAAGTGGCCGTAAAAAACGCCGTAGGAACATCTTGAAGGTCGCTTATCATTTTTATTTTTTCAAAAGTATCCCAGCCTGTCATATTCGGCATTACTAAATCTAAAAATATTAAGTCGGGAACAAGTCCTTGATAAAACATATTAAGCGCTTCTTCGCCTGATTTTGCCATTATAATTTCAAATTCATTTTCCAACATT
>QMCD01002086.1_pt1 | contig 11386 bp, 5 predicted proteins | sample 1821841 | NCBI WGS metagenome assembly QMCD01 (sample SAMN01991225, study PRJNA193472) | Termite gut metagenome, whole genome shotgun sequencing project. | isolation source: worker | host: Macrotermes natalensis | reverse complement strand
AAGCTCAGCGAGCTTTTGCAGCAGTTCAGGATCGGTCATACTTCGCGCTTCATTGCTGCCATGCCATTTGCCGAGCGCGCACGTATTGGAATCGAGCGAACCGGTAAATTCCGCTCCGTTTAAAACGGCTTCGGTTAAATTTTGCCGCCATAGATAATGCGCGTTTAAGACACTAGAAATGCTGGCGCCCTCGGTCTGTAAGTTGTGCAATTCGGTGGATACGCTCGAAAGCATATTTGTGGTTATGGTTCCGACAACCCCAATGGCCACACTTATGAAAACAACAACCATGAACCCCAAAAGAATTTTTGTGCGTACTTTCACTTGCGTTTCCTCCAAATTTTAATGCTGACATTATAGTCTGCAATTCCAATCATCTTTGCGGATACGAATTCCTAACGCTCGGCAATCCGAACATTCAAACGCAAGAACACCACAGTCGCGTTCGTATCATAAAACATTATAGCAGGTAGAATGTCGCAATAAAGGTATATACAAAAATTTTACATTTAAGCTCCTATATGTAAATGATGTTATTATTTAACAGTAAGGCGCTTCTAGAGAAAATTATTTATTGCCCTATATTATTGCTCTATGTAACATTGTTACATTCATATTAACAAAAACAAGCTACTATATACCTTATTTATATAATTAACGTTAAAGTGAGGTTTTACGCTATTTTCATCGATCACAAGAACTCCGCTTTGAACGGTAAAGACGCTAAAAGCATAATAGCAGAAAGCCTAGCCGCAGGGATTAATGTCTCCGGAATTGACAAAGAGAAGGCGCTCAAGCGCTTTGGCGGCGACGAAGTGATTTTAATTGATGTACTGCGCTCCTACGCGGCGGGTACGCGGACAGTATTATGCGATCTCAGCGTATTCAAGGCTGCTGGAAAGCTGGATGACTACGCGATTGCCGTCCACGGGATAAAGGGGTCAAGCAACGCTATTTTTGCGGAGGAAGTCGGCGAAATGGCGCAAGCGTTGGAGACAGCCGCAAAAACGAGAGACTTCCACGCCATTGATATAAATCACGATGCGTTTATTAAAGTGACGGAGGCGCTGCTTGACGAACTGGACAAGGCGCTATGCGAAGTAAGCGCCGCCCGTAAGCCGCTCGCCGCCGCGCCGGAAACGGCACTGTTCGAAGAATTGCGCCATGCTTGCGAAACGTTTGATATGGATAGGGTTGACCGGGCGATGGAACGTCTAGAAAGCTATCGATATGAAAGCGGAAGCGAGCTCGTCGTGTGGCTTCGCGAGCAAATCATTAATATGAACTTCGAAGAGATAATTGGCATGAATTATTCGAACGCCGCATACGGGCATCCTGCTGCGGCGCGTGAGACGGGATGCGCTAACGCAGCCCCAATTATCCCGTTGCCATGCGCGGAAATACTGTTGGTAGAGGATAATGAGGTTAGCCGTTTAGTCGGAACGGGTATATTGGAACGCTTAAAGATGCGCGTTGATACCGCTGAAAACGGAGAAGAAGCGTTGCGAATGATTCGCGACAAGCGTTACGACCTAATACTAATGGATTGTTTCATGCCTGTGATGGACGGAATTAAGGCGACTAAGAGACTGAGGCGTATGGTGGGTGAATACTATCAAGAAGTACCGATCATCGCTTTGACCGCAAATGAAGCGCCCGATGCAAAGGAGCTCTGTCTTTTGGCGGGTATGGATGATTTCCTTCCCAAGCCCATAGATATTGAAGCCCTTCGTTCGATGCTTATCCGCTTTTTGCCGAGAAAATCGTTGCCCGGCAAAATGCCGTGCACAAAAAAGGAGCAGCCTGCGGAACATATTTTGAAGAAAGAAGAGGCGTATTTGTTTTATATCCAAGGCATAGACGCGTGTGAAGGCGTCCGTCTGTGCGGAACGCGAGAACTTTTCATAAGTATTCTAGGTGATTTTTATAAAACTATCGATATGAAGTCCTCTAAAATCGAGGACTGTTTATCGCGCGGAAAGCTTCGGGAGTTTACGATTGAGGCACACGCTCTAAAAAGCGCCGCGCGCATCATAGGTGCTATGCAGCTTTCGGAGGGATTTCAAAGGCTGGAGCAGTACGGCAACGAAGCAAACCTAAACGCGCTGAACCGTGAAACGCCGGCCTTACTGCAACAGTACAGAAGCTTTAAGGCAAAGCTTTTGCCTTTCGCGGATACCGCGAAACGCGGTGAAAAGACGGCGCCTACGGAGCGAATAATTGCGTGGCTGAACGAGCTTAGTTCCGCTATTGACCGTTTTGATCTTGACGGCGCCGACATTGCTTTGAATCATTTAGAGGAATATCGGCTTCCGGAGCAAGCAGCGGCGCATATGGACGAGTTGAGAGCCTATGTCGCGGACGTAGCAATGGAAAAAATCATGGAAACAGCGGGGTCCATGATTGACATCCTTAAGGATTTGCCCTAGAGCTCCATATCTCTTCAATACAGGCCATATTGAAATATCATTCGGGTAGGCGCATTTCGATTATCTCTTCAAACGCCATTTCGCTCACTCGTTCGCGTAGCCACGCTACGAAATCTCCGCCGTTTTTGTAGCTCTTCGCCTCCAGCAGCTCCATCGCGGCGTCCACCCTATCCATATCGAACCGAGCGCACGCTTCGCGCAGCTCCAGAAGGATAGCCGGATCGGGGCGCTCAGCCATCGGCTTGTCCTCGGCCTTTGTGCTTAACAAGCTGTCAAGCTCATCCAAAAAAGAGTCTACGCTCAATTCGAATTGAACGTGTCCGGCTCTCACGGCGTCAACATCGCCATCCTTCGCGCGCTTTTCCAAGCCTTCCGCAAGCTTGCCGATTTCCTTTGCGAGTATACCGTAGCTCGAGCCTTTGATCCCGTGGACGGTTATGGCGTATCCGGGCATATCGCCGCTCTCCAAGAGGTTTCTCAGGTCGCGCAGCAGAGGCCGCGTTCCCGCTGCGTAGGAACGCAGCACCTCATAAAGCACCTCCATATCTCCGCCGAAGCGTTCCGCCGCCTTTTCTATATCCAGGCCGTTTATTTTTTTGCTTTCGCTACGATTAGCGGCCCTAATGAGGCATTCTTTTTTGCTTGACGGAGCTTCTTCATCGCTAGTTTCTTTATTGCGATCCCGGACCCATCGCCGCAGCACAGCGTCGAGCTTGGACATGTCGATTGGTTTTGATAGGAACGCCTGAAAGCCTCTTGATAAAAACATCTCTTCGTTCCCGACGATGGCGTTTGCGGTCAACGCGATTATCGGAAGATTTTCGGCATATTCCGTGCCTATTTCCTCACGGATAATCCGAGTAGCTTCTATGCCGTCCATCTCGGGCATCATGTGATCCATGAAAACGGCGGCATAGCGCGGAGTACCCGCACGGATCATCTTGATAGCCTGCGCCCCGCTCAAAGCGCAGTCAATTTTCATTTTGTAAGGCTTCATCATACCCTTAACTACATCAAGGTTAGTCGGAATATCATCGACGACCAGAATATGGGCATAAGATAGATTAACACGCGCCGCCGTGGAGTTTTTATCGCGCTTGGCCAGGCGAAAACGCAGGTTCATTAGGTTTTCGGCTACGGCTTTGCCAATCGGAGCTTCATTTATAAATTCCTGACGGAGTCGAACGTAAAACGTAGAGCCCTTGCTATATTCGCTTTCCACCGTGATATCGCCATCCATCATCTTCGAGAGCCGCCTGCCTATAGCAAGGCCCAACCCCGTTCCTTCAACCTTGCGGTTTGTCGAGGCGTCTACCTGAATGTAATCCGAAAACAGCTTCCCGATAGCTTCAGGCTTCATACCGACGCCAGTGTCCCGCACGCTAGAAACCAGCCAGACGGAATCCCCCTCGCGCTCAAAGCCTACGCGCCATTCCACCGTTCCGGCGTTGGTGTACTTAAATGCGTTAGAGAGCAGGTTGTTGAAAATCTGCTTTACGCGCAAATCGTCACCATATAGCTTTCCCGGAATATTCTCATCTATATGAAGTTTGAACTCTATAGGTTTTTCCCCGATGCGAACAATATTCAGCGTAATGATATCGTTGATTAAGCTTGGAGTATCATATTGAGAGGGATACAGCTCGAATTTCCCTGATTCTATTTTGGAGATGTCTAAAATATCGTTGACGATGCTAAGGATCGTCATGCCGGAACTATAAATCTTCTCCAGCCTGTCTTCCATTTCACTGTCCAAATTCTCTTCGTCAAGCGCGACCTCCGATAATCCGACCACAGCGTTGAGCGGCGTGCGTATCTCATGACTCATTTGAGCTAAAAAATTACTTTTCGCGCTGTTAGCCGATTCCGCGTCGCGCAAAGCCGTCTCAAGCTTTACCGAAGCGTCGCTCAGGTCGATTATGTTTTCATTCCTTAAAAGCGCGTTTGCCACAATCATGCCGCCCGACTGCATGATGGACACCTCTGTCTCAGTGAAAAGCCGCTCGTCATGGCAGTTGTCAAAGCCCACCATGCCCCAGAATTGGTTGCCCGCGAATACTGGGTACATCAAGATGGCCTGTACGCCCTGATCCCTAAACCACTTTTGATCTGAAGCAGGCATATCATTCACGGTACTGTGCACATGCCCTCTGCGAAGCATCATATCCAGCATTACCGGAGTTGTCTCAAGATACGAAACCTTGGTCGTAAAGACAGTGCCCTTCATTGGAGGAACATTTTCGCACCACTCGTATAACAGGCTGCGGTAGAAAAGCCCGTCCTCCCAGCTGTTCTTGATTACCCTCATGCGGTCAGCTCCAACCGCGCGCCCCATCATGCCCATACACATCTGCAGCGTATTCCCAAAGGCTTTAGGATCGGCGCGTAGCAATAAATCCGACGCGTTATTCACGGTTCGGAGCAAGCGATCCCTGCGCTCAATCTCTGCCATCATCTTTTTGTGCTCGCGCAAGTCGCGCGCGTAGCCGGCTACGACAAAATCATTGCCAAACGGTATGCGTACCATAGTACATTCGGCAGGCACCGGCGTACCGTCGGGCAATTGATAAACCCACTCATACGCGCATACGCCCTTTTCAAACGTCTCTCGGACAAGCGCCCGCGATTTCTCCAGCGAAAGCCTGCCGTCAGGCTGAAATTTCGGGGACAATTCGATATAGCGTTCGAGATATTCCTGCTTGTTTTTAAGCCCGAAAAGCGTAACTACGGCGTCATTACATTCAATTAGGTTATAATCCCGATCCCAAAGCCGGCAAACCTCCGGCGTGGAATTGAACATGAGGCGAATGCGTTCATGCTCCTCGCTTATCTCGGCTGCCTGAGCCTTGATGGTGGCGTTGAGCTTTTCCAGCGCGCGGTTCATTAGGTCCTGCTCCGAGCGCGGTTTCAGGCTTATCGACATATCACCAGCTGCGATAGACTCCACTAGCGCCACCTGACGCCTGGTGTTCTCAATCATGCTGTTGAACGCGTCGGCAAGAGTCTTCGTTTCGTCTTTAGTATTCAGCCTGATGTCGAGGTCCGTATTGCCCACGGCCAACGCCGACGCGGCTTCGGTCATGGCGCGGATCGGCTTTACTATCCGCCCGACGACCAACAGAATTATTACAACCGACGCTGCGAGCATGACAAACAGAATCACCGACCCGCCCTGTATAAATGCCGTTGTCGTTTTCGTCTCTTCTTCGAGGTATTGGCCGACAAAGATCATGCCGACAGGCTGCGAATCAGGGCCGTACAGCGGCGAATACCTACAAACGGCTATTCGGCCCATTATATCAACGCGCCCGGAATACTCATTGCCAGCTAGTACCGTTTTAGCAATATGCTCGTCCGCCCTTGTGCCGACTACGCGGACGCCGTTTTCACCCAATACGGTCGTGGAAACCCGTTCATCCCCCAAAACGATCGTAGTTTCGCAGCCGGTCGTCGCCTTAATTTTATCTGCGAAATCCGCCGTATCGAGCCTGAAGCCGACCGACACTACGCCCGCTATATCTCCGCTTTCATCAAATACGGGCGCGCCGGATCGAACCGACAGGCGTACGACACTTCCCGCCTCAATTGCTGTAAGCTGCTTACCATATGTGGCGCTTTCAATATTTGCCTGGCCTATTACGGAATCTCCAAAAACGTCCGGTTCATGGGTTCGTACTATTACGACGCCATTCGGATCGGTTATAGTGCAAAATTCTACCCCGCTTTCGTTCTGCAACGCCCTTGCGTTAGCGAGCAGCGCGTCGCGATCCCCTGCCTCAATCTCATCGGAAATATCCGGCTGCCGCGACATGCTCAGTGCAACGGCTTCAGCCTGTGCCTGTAGTAGCTCCAGCCGATCTGTCACGACCCGATTTGCCGAGGCAACCTCTTCAATGGTCGCGGCGTCGACAAAGCCTGAAAACATGATGATATTTGAAACCATGATCGCAATAGCGACAACAATAGTTATCGAAAGCGTCGGTATTAGTATCTTGGATTTTATCCCCATAACAGACGGCTCCTTTTCGGTTAATAAGCAATGTGTTCGTTCCCTGCGCGGGAAATGAGCTATTATGGAAGTTCCATGCCTGATATTTCCTCAAATGCCATATCGTCAACTTTTTTACGGAGCCACTTTATCAGCTCGCCGCCGGTTTTATAGCCGAACGCCTCCAGCTTCTCCATTGCCGCGTCTACTCTGTCCATTTCAAATACGCCGCACGCTTCCCGCAGTTCTTTTAACAGCTCCGGGTCAGGAGCGGCTGCCACAGGTAGCGTTGACGAATCGTCCAACTCGCCCAGCGCCGTATTTATATTGTTGAGCAAAGTATTTATAAGGGCTTCAAAAGCCGTGTGTCCTGTTTGCACTGTGCGCAAGTCTCCAGCCTTCGCGGCTATTTCAAGCGCTTCGGCTGCTTTTCCGGCATCCTTGGCCGCTATGCCGTAGCTCGACCCTTTGATGCCGTGAACAGCGACGGCGTAATCCGAAAGGTTTTCCGTTTCCAAATAGCCCCGAAGGTTGGTCATAAGCGTTCGGGTTCCTTCAGCATAGGAGCGCAGAATGCTTAGAAGTACGGTTCCGTCTCCTGAAAAGCGCGCCAGTGCTTTATCCATGTCCACACCACAGATTGTCATGCTATCCGGGATGGTTGTCTCCGTGTCGGCTGCGTTCTCCACGGCGAGCGGCGCTCCCTCCGCTTCTTTTTCCTTATCTCTGACCCATCGGCGCAGTACGGCGTCGAGCTTAGCCATATCTATCGGCTTCGAGATGAAGTCTTGAAATCCGTTGTCTAAAAACATTTGCTCATTGCCCACAAGCGCGTTGGCCGTAAGCGCAATAATTGGGATATGTCGCGCGTATTCGGTTCCGATTTCCTCCCTGATGATGCGCGCCGCCTCTACGCCGTCCATCTCCGGCATCATATGATCCATGAACACGGCAGCGTAGAGCGGATCTTGGGATTCTATCCTCTCGATAGCCTCTTGGCCGCTGGTAACGCAGTCTATTTTAACGCCGTATGGTTTCATCATGCCCTTAACAACGTCAAGGTTTGTAATGATGTCGTCCACTACCAGCACATGCGCGTAAGAGAGATTTGCCCGCTTGAGCTTTGCGCCCATATCCCGCTTGGATAAGGTATACCGGAAGCTCATCAGATTCTCGGCCACTTCTCTGCCTATCGGCGTTTCCGAAACAAAACCCTGCCTAAGCCTGACTGTAAACGTCGTTCCGACGCCATACTCGCTTTCAACGAAGATATCGCCATCCATCATATCCAGCATGCGCTTCGCGATCGCCAGGCCAAGGCCGGTGCCTTCGACCTTGCGGTTGATCTTTATATCAACCTGATTGTATTCCGAAAACAATAGGTCCACGCTTTCCGGCTTCATGCCGATGCCTGTATCCTGTATGCTCGAAACGAGCCGGACGGCGTCGCCTTCCCTCTCAAACGTCACCCTCCAGTCGACGGTTCCAGCTTCCGTGTATTTGAACGCGTTGGACAGCAGATTGTTAAATACCTGCTTTACCCGCAAGTCGTCCCCGAACAGAATGCTCGGCAGGCGTTCATCCACATGCAGCCTGAAGGTGATGGGTTTTTCTCCTATACGTACGATGTTTTGAGTCACGATATCATTTATTAAGCTCGGCACGTCATACCGGGTTGGATACAACTCGAATTTTCCCGATTCTATCTTTGAAATGTCGAGGATGTCGTTGACAATACTGAGTATTGTAGAACCGGCGCCATATATCTTTTCCAAATTCAGCGCCGCTTCCCGTTCCAAACCGCCTTCGTCAAGCATGAGCTGGCTGAGGCCGATAACGGCGTTCATCGGCGTGCGAATCTCATGGCTCATGTGCGCAAGGAAGCTGCTTTTCGCGTTATTGGCCTCCTCCGCGTCCGACAGCGCTGTTTCCAGGCGGCTAGTGGTATCGCGTATCGCCGTCATGGATTCGTTCCTAAGCAAAGCGTTGACAAGGATGAGGCATCCGGAACGCACAACCGATTCCTCGCTGTTCGTAAAGAGCGTCTCTTCCCGGCATTTGCTGAAACCCACCAGTCCCCAGAATTCATCGCTGATGAATATTGGAACATACAGGACGGACGTTACCCCCAAAGAGGCTAAACGCTCTTTATAAACGCCGGTCATGTCGCGTATAAGCATTTGGACGCACTCGCCGCGCGCGAGAGCGTCGTTGATCTGTGGCATGCCGTCTTCATACGAAATAGTCACGTCCATCATGGATTCGCGCAAAGGAAGATTGTCCGCAATCCATTCGTACAGACACTCCCGGCAAAGCGAATCATTTCCGCTTTGATTCTTGCTGATATATGCCCTGTCCGCTCCGAGGGCGCGCGCTATTAGGCGCAAGCAGCCGCTAAGCGCATCGTCAAAGCCGCCCGGCTCACAGCGCAGAAGTATATCCGCGGCTTTGTTGACCGTTTGCAATATACGGTCGCGCTGCTCTATCTTCGCGGTCATCTCTTTCTGTTCGTTAAGCGCGGCTTCCGCCTTTTCTTTTAACGCGGCAACCTCTTCGTAGGGTCTCTTTATATAATTCGACGCGATAATTGCCGCCGCGATATTCAATAGCAGGCTGATGACCGCGATAATTATAATTCCTCTGTCAACATTCCTAACCGGGCTTTCGGAGAGCGGGGCGACGATACCGAGGCACCAGCCCTCGGCGGAACTCGAGATCGGGCGATACGCGCAAATGCGGGATATGCCGCCCAAGGAATAGTATCCAATGCCCCGTTCGCCGGAAACGGCCTTATTTAGCAACGTCGCAATGGGATCATATTGCGGATCGGTCTGCGCCTCGCTTAAAAAGTTCTTCCGATTTTGCACCCATTCCTCGCGGTTATTTGCGATAATGGTCCCTTCCTTGTCGTCAATAAAGATATGTCCCGTATCCCACACATGGTATCCCGAAGCCAGATCGGCAAAATGGAGACCGTCCAACGTAATAACCAGGACGTTATCTGTCTCGTATGGAATTGGCGTGGACAAGTAAAAAACAACGCCGCTTTCCGTTGGTACCGTGGAAGTAAACGCTGTTTTCCCGAAAAAAGAGCTTCGTATTTGTTCGTTTTCAAATAATATACTTGCATTAGGCGCTTCGCCCGTCAGGGCGCTAACGCCGTTATCGAGATTCAGGATAGCCATGCCCCTATACTGTGGGTGCAGTTTCGCCTGCTCTGCGAGAATGGCGGCTCTGCCTTCCTCTTGGGCGGCAGCGAGACTGCCCGCAACGATCTTGGCATTGTACCTCAGCAAATCCAGCTCAGCGCTGATAAACTCGTCAGCGATATCGGCAACCACCAACATATCAGACTCAATGTATTTTTCAATGTTGCCCCGCAGATAGCCTGTTCCCGCCAGTACGCTTAAAAGGATGATAAGTAGATTTGTCAGCAGGAGGGCCGTAATCGCCCTAAATCGAATCGACATATATAAGTCCGTACCTTTCCGAAGATATCCGCATTAACAGTCAAAATACGAGCCATAGTTTACGGTTTCGTTTCTATCGCGCGCAACCCAGCCTTGCGTAATGGCAAGTATTTCCATTATATAGGCACTTAGGAGGTAACACAACCTCACAACTGGACATATTTGTAAAACTTTTGTTTTGTGCTAGGCGCCTTATTGACATCGAAGCGGAGGTCAAGTATGGTGAAAACATGATTCTCGAACGGAAAATGAAACTAGACATCCCTGACCTGAAGCAACAGATTGGGGAATTTCAAAACGACTATGAAACGACCGTTCCCGATCCGCGAACGGCCTTACTGGAATTCGCCGGACTTATGCAGATGTATAACGGCGCAATGAAGGAAGTCAGCACCAAGCTAGAAGTGTTGGACGACGAGTTTCATATTAGGCATTGCCATAATCCAATTCATCATCTTGAATGCCGCATGAAAAGTATTCGCAGCATCTACGAGAAAATGCAAAAGCTAGGCGTTCCTCCGACAACGGACGCGGCGCGTAAAAATGTGCTGGATATAGCTGGGATTCGGGTAATTTGCAATTTCATTGACGACATATACTTAATGGAGAAACTGCTTATGCGGCAGGCCGATGTGGCGCTCGTCATGCGCAAGGATTACATCGAAACCCCCAAAGCAAACGGCTATCGCAGCCTGCATATCATTGTCCAAATTCCTGTGTATTTGTCGAACGCGACTGAAATAATACCGGTTGAAATTCAAATGCGCACCGTCGCTATGGATTATTGGGCGAGCCTTGAGCATATGCTGCGCTATAAAAACAACAATGCCGATACACAAAAATATTCTACCGCGCTATTCGAATGCGCGGAAACACTGGCTGAAACCGAAAGGACTATGCAGAAAATCCACAACGGTCTTACTTTCGATATGTCAACCTCTTTTCCATGGTAACACGGAGCCAGTTCCATGCAAACTATGAATAGTTGCACTTTTAATCATGTTCATGTCGGCAATGTAAAACCATCGTAAAATATTTGTAACAAAGTCACAAAACTATAGCGCGACCCTTGATAGGATTTGCCATCAATGCTATATTAAAGCAGAAATGTAAACTATTTCTAGCGCTAGTATTTCATGCCATCCAGAGTGCGCGCTGTGCTTGGCCAATATTGAATAATATCCGAGAGACAGCACCGAAGCACGTATGCGAGATGAATGATAGGTTCGTTAAATATCGTAAAGTGGAGGTCTCGCGGAGATGACTCGACAGAATCTGGGCAGTGTCCTGATGAGTAGTTTGCCATTTTGGGGAGACCTCTCTCGCGAGGAGCAGGAAGACGTCGCGGTCAATTCCATTCTGCAAGAGTATAAATCCGGAGCGCTTATACATAATAGCACGATCGGAGCGAACTCTTTCAAGCTGTACTTCCATCAATTTCTATGTTTTCCAAGTTAAAACATTGCACTCCACTTCCCTACCAAAATACTGCCTACATT
>QMCD01002085.1_pt1 | contig 11387 bp, 13 predicted proteins | sample 1821841 | NCBI WGS metagenome assembly QMCD01 (sample SAMN01991225, study PRJNA193472) | Termite gut metagenome, whole genome shotgun sequencing project. | isolation source: worker | host: Macrotermes natalensis | reverse complement strand
ATGATTTTTTCAAAATGCCGGAAATCCCGGAAAAATTCTCCGATATGATTGTAATCCCGGCATGTGAGTATTCCACAGACATGGGGCATACTCTTGTGTATTTCCTCACAGAGGACATCGCCGCCAATCTGCCGCGCGATGGAAAAGGCCGCTGTTCGTTCTCCGCGCTGTGCGAAAAGGCACACGCGGCGGGAGCGCTGGTTTTTCTCGCGCACCCTTATGCGCCTTATTTTGAGCGGCCCGAAAGCGTCTGCGAAGGTCTTGACGGCATAGAAGCCTATAACGCGCGCATTGAGCACAGCCGCGCCGACGAGCCGAATATCAAGGCTCAGGAGCTTGCGCGGAAATACGGCAAGGCTTTCAGCGCGGGGAGCGACGCGCACTTCCCCGAAGAGGTGGGCTATGCGTATTGGCAGGCTGAAATCCCCGACGGAGCAGATATTCTGCCCGCGATAAAGCAGGCTCTGCTTGACGGCTGCGGCGAGATTTTCGGCGGGCGCGCAAACCCTGCTTTAAGAGTGAAAAGCCAGAAGCAGCGCATGAAACTATGGGGCGAGCGATTCATTCTGCCGCGCCTGTTGCCGCGGTATATCCGTGCATTTATGCGGAAAAGCACCGTCGCAGAGCCGAAAAAAATCAGCTTTAAGAGGTAAAAATGTCTATATACGATTTAGGGCGCAATGTGAAGCGCAGAATCCGTGAAAATCAAAAGAAAAAGGCCGGGCGCTATCTCAGCCCGGTGAGGAGAATTGAGTGCGTAGCGCCGCCGTCTTCTGGGCTTTTCGTCGCCATGACTTTTGACGACGGCCCCACGACCATGCCCACGAACCCACAGCGTTCAGAAAAGAGGCTGACAGAGGGTATTCTCGATACGCTTGCGAAATTCGGCGCGAAAGGTACCTTCGACGTAATCGGCTCAACCGAGGAAAATTATCCCGATACCGCGGGCCCCGTCGGCACCTTCACCTGGGGCGGCGTTGTTTATGACCACTACCCCGATTTTGCCAAAGACGGCATGGCAGGAGCGAAAAATCAGCCAGCGCTTGTGAAGAGAATCCTTGATGAGGGGCATGAAATCACAAGCCACAGCTATCGGCATCTCCTTTTCGGGCGAAACCGCCTGATTTACGGCAAGCGCAAATTCCACGCGGATGTTCACAGTGTAATCGGCGATTTGAAACGCCTTGAGAGCCTGATGAACACCGAATATGGCTATCGCATGAGGCTCTCCCGCCCGCCGCACTATATTGATAAAACCTGCGATTCTCATGACGCTTACGACGCCTACCGCTATATGAATTACCAATATATGGCCGCAAGTTTTGACGGCGGCGGCTGGCAGGTCAGCGGCGACTATGAAAAAGATGTGGCCGCCATGACAGCCCCGATGAAGCGGCTTCTGGCGAAGAACCCCGCCGCGCTCAACGGGCAGATTATCTTCCAGAAGGACGGCTGCAATATGGCGAAGGAGACGCCTATCGCCGACGCGCTTGAGCCGCAGCTGAATCTGCTCACCGATGTCGGCTATAAGGTCATAACGGTCTCCGAGCTGCTTTCAATGTCTCCGTTTGAAGACACACCGGATAATGACCCCGCTTTTGAAAGCGCGAGAGCGCTCTTGCAGGCGGGCTACTGCGTGGCTCATAAAAATAACACCCTGCAGCCCGATAAAGAGCTGAGTCTCGGCGAACTTCTCATGATGACCGCTGCCCCCGCCGAGCTTCTCTCCGCATACAGAAATTACGTTGATTCCGGCTTTTCTCTAACTGAAAATGAAAAAGCTATTTCCTCCGCATGGCGGATTTCACACGGTCACCCGTATTTCCATGCCTTGGTTCTCGCTGCGCGCGCCGGCCTGGCTCGCGCGGATAATCCCGATAAATACCTGCTTGCCATGCCGGTTACGGCGGATATGTTGGGCAAGCTTTGCGGCGGCCTCGCAAAGGATATTTCCATCCATTTGAGCGCGAAAGGAAATCTGCACAAACGCGATGTACTGCCGGTGCTTGCCGAGCTCCTGCTGAAATAAAATTCTCCTTGATAAACGAACAAACGTTTGCTATGATTGTCGCAATGAATGCGATGAAAGGAGATGCTCATGAAATACGATTGGCTTGATGAGTTCTGTCTTTCACAGGCGGGCGCTGTGAAAGACTATAAGGAAGAGTGGCACGCCACGCGGTATATGGTCGGCGGGAAGATGTTCGCCATGCAGGGCAGCGACAAGTATAATAAGGCTATCATCACGCTGAAGCTTGACCCCGCGCGCGGCGATTTGCTGCGGCAGCAGTATGAGGATATTATCCCGGGCTACTACATGAACAAGCAGCACTGGAATTCTCTTTACCTTGACGGAGATGTACCTGATGAGATCCTGCGCGGCATGGTTGTTGAATCACACGATTTGATTTTCCGCTCGCTCAGCAAAAAAGCGCAAGCAGAAATAGAGGAGGGGAAAAATGACCGCTGATAGAATAAGAGATTCAATTTCATACTGCGGCTTAATATGCTGTTTGTGCAGCACCGATGGCAGCTGCAGCTGTAAGTCAAACAACCATTGTGGTAAAAAATCTTCGCCGGAAGGATGCTATCAGTATACCTGCTGCACCGAAAAAGGCCTTAACGGCTGTTGGGAATGTGAAGATTTCTCGTGCGATAAGGATATGTTTAACGAGGAGCATTTAAGATTAATAACGTTCGTTAAATGTATTAAAGAAGACGGCATACAAAAATTTGCGGAATATATATTGCGTAATTATGAAAACGGCGTGGCATATCATAAAAACGGGCATACCGGTGATTACGATTTAGATAGCGAAGAGCAGATTTTACAGCTACTTCGATACGGAAAAACCGGAGGAAAAAATGATTGAATCAGATGCGGCATACTTTGCTCTGAGTGCGGTTACCGCGAAAAGATGAACTGCGCGGGTTGTACCACCATAGAAAAACCCTTTTGGGCGGCAGAAAGCCAGAACTGCCCTGTGAAATCCTGCTGTGAAGGCAAAGGCCTTGACAACTGCGGATTCTGCCCAACCTTCCCCTGCGAAATGCTCACTGAATTCGCTTATGACAAAGAGCAGGGTGATGACGGCAAGCGCATAGATCAGTGCAGGGCTTGGGCTTCACTGAAATAGGCATAAAAAACGGACATCGGCTGATGTCCGTTTTTATCTACACTTTCAAATTGAAATATTGCTCCAGAATATCCGCCGCCTTTGATTCCGGGAATTCCTCGCGCCTGATGATTTTCCCCTCGGCGTAAATCGTGAACACCTTGTCTATATACGTCAAGCTCTCCTTACCGCGGAAAATCCCAACCTTGCGAAATGTCGAGAAAGCCGACTCCGGGTGCTTTTCACAGAAGAACGAGGGCTGAATGAAATCTCGCGTGAGCCAAATCTCCTCGGTGAAGCCGTAGATATTCTTCCAGTCTTTGTCTTTTTCCTTCTGCTGCTCAATCCAGCCGTAGAAATCATCGCGCACATAGCGGTAATCGCACAGGCCGTCAGACTGCACCTCGCCTTCAACAAAGCGCAGGGCTTTTCTCGGAGATTCGCCGTAAACGCCGACGTCTGTGATGAAAATCCCGTCGTCCGCTTCCACACGAAGCACCCTGTGCCGCCTGTCCGAAATACCCGTCTCGCCTATGATAAACCGCCCGCAGAGCTGAATTACCTCGAAGCCCAGCCCTTGAAGCGCTGCCAGCAGAAGCCCGTTCTGCTCAAAGCAGTAGCCGCCGCGCTTGCGCGTGACCATCTTATCAAAAAGGTAATCCTCATCAAGCGAGAGCGGAACCCCCGCCAGAATATCAAGGTTCTCATACGGAATATGCTCCATGTGCGCTTTCTGTATATCGCTGAGGGTTTGCGAGTTGTGCTTCGGGCTGCCGGTGTAGCCTATTCTCTCAAAGTATTTTGTCAGTTTCTCTTTTGAAAATGCCATAATGCCTCCGTTTACCTATATGATATTTACTAGTATAACTAAAATTATGAGTATAATCAAGCTGCACACGAATTGTCATCAGCGCGGCAATTTTCTTCTTGCAATCCATCATGCTCCACGCTATACTCTGGATGAAAGAGGTGATACCATGAAAAAAATTATTCTGCTAATGCTTGCCGCGCTGCTCATATGCACTATACCTCTCGCGGGCATGGCGAATTCCGCAGAGCCGCCGGGCCTCACGGTGATTATGAAATCCGCGCCGGCTGATTTGGAAGCGGAGGTCATCAGCGGCAATATTGGGCGCATATTCCGCGTGGATAAATTCGGCGAATCCTATTTCCAGATTTACATCGGTCACCTTTACACCGATGACGGCTCTCCTCTTGGCCGTGATTTAGTAGAAGACCTTGAAATCAACTTTCACAACGACACCGAAGAATCCACCTTCAAAATAAAGCTTTCAGATTTCGGTACATATAGCGGCACGGTTACGTTTGATTTCCGAACCGGTGAGGTTCACAACGGCAAGCTGCTTTCACGCACTGTCTTCCTGATTGTCATGCGCGTGGTATTGACGCTGCTCATCGAGGGGCTGATTTTGCTCCTCTTCCGCTTCAGGCAGAAGCGCACATGGCTCATCTTCCTCCTGATGAATCTCATCACGCAGGGTGCACTGAGCTACCTCATGAACAGGTTCGGCGGGCAGGACGGGGGCTATTTCGTTTACACGCTACTCTTCCTCGGCATAGTGGAGGTGGCAATTATGGCCTTTGAGCTTATCGTATTCGCTTTCGCCGCGAAAGAGCGAAAGGCCTGGCAAAGAATTGTTTACGTGCTGGTGGCAAATGTCGTCAGCTGGGTGTTCGGCGGCGTTTTAATCACATATTTCCCCGTTTGACTAAAGCAAAAAGCTCGCCTCTCAATTGTTATGAGGGGCGAGCTTTTAATTTGATAACTTAAAAATTGGTTTCCTTAATTCTGAAATATGCCTGCGGGTGTGCGCATGCGGGGCAAAGCTCCGGCGCCTTCTTTCCAATGTGCAGATAGCCGCAGTTGCCGCACTGCCAAATCACATCGTTATCTCTTGAGAAAACGATGCCCTCTTTGATGTTTCCCGCGAGCTTGCGGTATCTCTCCTCATGAGCCTTCTCAACCGAGCCAACGTGCTCAAACATATCGGCGATTTTATCAAAGCCCTCTTCCCTTGCAGTGGCCGCAAAGCTCTTATACATATCTGTCCACTCATAGTTTTCACCGGCGGCCGCGTCAAGCAAATTATCTTCCGTCGCGCCTATTCCGTTATTGAGAAGCTTAAACCAAAGCTCTGCGTGTTCCTTTTCATTCATTGCCGTCTCTTCAAAGATTTCGGCAATCTGAACATAGCCGTCCTTGCGCGCCTTTGAAGCATAATAGGTGTACTTATTTCTCGCCTGAGACTCCCCGGCAAAAGCGTCCTTCAAATTCTGTTCGGTCTTCGTTCCCTTTAATTCTGGCATAAAATATCCTCCTTATTATTTTTAATACCGCTATGCGGTAACACTTATAATTTAATTATATCAGCTAAACTACGAATGTCAAGGAAAATTTAGGAATCATTATTATTTTTAGCGTACTCGCCTCATCTTTATTCTCTTGCAAAAAACTCAACTACTCATCCGGCTAATTGTAATTCATCAGCCAGCGCACACCAAATTTATCGGTTAGATCCGCCATTTTGGCGCTCCATTCGCATGGAGATAATGCGTAATGGATTTCAGCCGACTGTTTTAATACATCGTAAGCATTCTCCAGAGATTTCTCATCATCAAAAGTAAGCCAAAACTGCATATTATTTTCTCGCTTAAAATCCGTATTATAAGATGCAACGTCGCTTATCGCCAGAATTGTCTGATTATTGACGGCGATTTCCGCATGCGCGTAAAAATCATCATCATCTGAAGCCGTGAAGCAGTTTCTGGGTGTCGCGTTAAACGCTTTACAATAGAAGTCCACGGCTTCAAAGCTGCCTGCCAAATATGCCATAAAAACCATTCTCATAATTCTGTCTCCTTTGAAAATTTGGCTTCTCTTTGCTTTACTGTCTTAACTTAAAACAAAAACCAATAATTGTTAATTTATTTTTAACTTATTCCCGCGTTTTCTGTGCTAATCTTAGTCTATAATGATGATGAAAGGTTGATTTCATTGTACGACAGATTCAGAAGCTTCATGGAGGGAAGATACGGAACAGATGAACTCAGTTTCGCTTTGCTCATTTTTGCGTTGCTGATGAATTTAATCGGTGGGTTTTTCTTCTTCCCTCTCACTATCTTCTCATATCTCATCTATATTTTCGTGTTCTTCCGTCTTTTTTCAAAGAATTTCTTCGCCCGCCAAAAGGAGCTCGGCTTCTATCTCGGCATAAAACGGCAGTTCACGAGCTTTTTCCGCTGTATCCAAATGAAAATCAGAGACAGAAAGACGCTGAAATACTTCCGCTGCCCGCACTGCAAGCAGCAGCTGCGCGCCCCGCGCGGAAAAGGGAAAATCGCGGTCACGTGCCAGAAATGCCATCAAACCTTTACGACGAAAACTTAATCCCGTCAATAATCTGTGAGTGACCTCAACGCGAGGTTACTCACTTTTTTCTTGCTCATTCGCAGGCGTTTCATCCTGCACCGCCTCCTCACCTGTTTCCGTGAGGCCCTTTTTAGTAAGCCGCTTCTTAACCGACTCGATATAAATCTTGTAAATAACAGCCGTGCCCGGCGTGCCGATGAGCACCCCGGGAATCCCGAAAAGCACACCCCAGAACGTGACGGCGAACAGCGCCCAAATCGGCGGCAGACCTATTGATGTACCCACAACCCGCGGATATATGAGGTTTGATTCAAGCTGCTGCAAAACGATGATGAACACTAAGAACCAAAACGCGCTGACCGGGTTGATGAGCAGCAGGATAAACGCACCCACCGCCGCCCCGAAGAACGCGCCCAAAATCGGGATAAGCGCCATTATGCCGATAATCGAGGCAATGAGCAAGGCGTAATCAAACTGGAAAATCAGCATTCCGATGTACGTCAGCACGCCGATAATCAGGCATTCGAGAAGCTGACCTCTGATAAAGGAGTAGAAGGTTTTATTCGTAAGCCTTGCGAATGAACGCAGCCTGTCAGCCTTGCTTCTCGACAAAAAAGCATACGAAGCCCCGCTTATCCCCGCGATATAATGCTCCTTCGCAAAGAGAATATACAGCGAAAAGATGAAAGCAGTCACGAGCGTCGCGACGCCCGAAGCGACGTTAACCGTCATGCCTATAATGGATTCCAGAAAGCTTTGCACATTCTCCAGAGCCGTGTTAATCAGGGAATCCAAGTTCAGATTATTGAGGAAATCAAGGCTCAGTGAGATATTAAACCGCTCCGTGAAATTCGTAACCCACTTAGAGAAGCTCTCAATGTTCTCGGGCAAAGTTTCACTGGCGGTGGTGATGAAATTCTCTATCGAGCCGATAATTTCGGGAATCATGAACAGCAGCACAAAAAGCAGGAAAAGCGCCAGCACCACGAGCGAAAGGAACAGCGAAAGCGGGCGGCGGATTATATTCCAGATTTTCCCCGCGGCAAATTTTTTGTTGAGCGGCTTGAACAAGCCCCGCTCAAAGGCCATCATAATCACGTTGAACATATATGCAAGCACAATGCCGTAGACAAGCGGCGCAACCCCCGTGCCGACGGCCGCGGCAAATGCCCCCACTGATGAGGAATTGACGACAATCAGCGCCAGCACCGTGGCGGCGAGCAGGAGAATAATCCCGACGCGCAGAACCCTCTTCTCAATATCCGTGAGCTTGTGCCTGCCAAATAATTTCATCTTTCCCTCCATACTTTTGCAGAATTTAACGAATAAAGACTTCTATTCCCTAAATATCAGTGCTTACGACCACTTCGGCGGGTATCCAGCCTGTTGTTCCGCTTTCATTCGTCCCGAGAAGCCACGCGTAGACGATTTCACGCACCTCTATCATATCCCCCGCATCTTGAACCAACTCTGTTGGATTGTAGTCTCTTGTGAGTATGCCATCGCAAACATATATGTCCGGCACATATGTTTTATATCCATCTATTTCACATTCATACCAGTGCAGGTAATGGACGCAGGCTTCCTTTATCAGCACCCTCGTGCCCTTCGAAAAGGTCGGGAACTGCCCTTCTCCGTCATGCTTGAATTTTACTCTTACTTTCATATAATCTCCAAAAAAGCCTTTCACTCATTATATGCTAAATCATACTTCCAATCAATAAGAAAATCCATCACAAACGCCTTGCGCTTCGTATGTGATGGATTAGTTTCTTATCAGAAGTTTCCGTTCGTCATGTCTTCAACAATCAGGGTTCTCACCGCCGCCGGATTTACCGCCGCGACTGCCGCGGTTGCAACCGCCGCTTCAGTCACCTTCTCGGCCTGTTCTCCGCCGTTGTTGCGCCATGTGAGGAACTTCTCCGCCACCTGCGGGAAAAGGGCATAACTGAGAACATCCTCCTCGCTTTTCGCAAGGCCCTTCGTCTCTTCTCTGTATTTCTCCATCTCGGGCTCGAGCAGATCCGCCGGGCGCACCGTGATGACCTCGTCGTCGCCGATTGCCTTCCTGCGCACCTCTTCGTTCACCTCGCCCGGAAGCTGACCATACTCGCCTCTGAGCAAGCCCTTGCTCTCCTTGGTAATCATCTTATATCTCTCACCGGAGAGGATATTCAGCACGGCCTGCGTGCCGACTATCTGGCTTGTCGGGGTGACCAGCGGCGGATAGCCGAAGTCTTTTCTCACCCTCGGAATCTCTGCCAGCACCTCGTAGTATTTATCCTCGGCATTGGCCTGTTTGAGCTGTGAAATCAGGTTTGAAAGCATTCCGCCCGGCACCTGATAGAGAAGCGTGTTCGTGTCAACACTCAGCACCTTCGCATCTATATCAAGCTCATCCGCAACCTTCCTGAAATGCTCTGCCGCTTTGCTGAGCTTTTCAAGGTCAAGGCCGGTGTCGCGGCTCGTGCCTTTAAGCGTAGCGACCATCGACTCCGTTGCGGGCTGAGATGTTCCATTCGCGAGCGGAGACAGCGCGCAGTCTACTATATCTACGCCGGCCTGTGCCGCCATGAGGTTTGTCATGTCGCCTGTGCCCGTCGTGTTATGTGTGTGGAGGTGAATCGGCACGCCGACATTTTCCTTCAGCTTCTTCACGAGCGAATAAGCATCATACGGCAGCAAAAGGTTCGCCATGTCCTTGATGGCTATCGTATCGGCACCCATCTTCTCAAGCTTCATCGCAAGCTTCACGAAGTAGTCTTCGTTATGCACGGGGCTCTGCGTATAGCTTATCGCCGCCTCTGCAAGCCCGCCGTATTCCTTGACGAACTTCATCGCCGCTTCCATATTTCTCGTGTCGTTCAGCGCATCGAAAATACGCACGACGTCGATTCCGTTCTCGATTGACTTCCTGCAAAACGCCTCGACGACGTCATCTGCATAATGCTTATAGCCGAGTATATTCTGCCCTCTCAAAAGCATTTGCAGCTTTGTGTTCGGCATATGCTGTTTGAGGGTTCTGAGCCTCTCCCATGGGTCTTCATTCAAGAAGCGCATACATACGTCAAACGTCGCGCCGCCCCAGCACTCCAAAGACCAATACCCGATGCTGTCAAGAATCTTGCAGGCGGGTATCATTTCCTCGGTGCGCATACGCGTCGCCGCCTGGCTCTGGTGCGCGTCACGTAAAATCGTATCCGTGATTTTAAGTGGATTTTTCGCCATTATTCATTTCCTTCCTAATAATTATCCATTATACATCGTCAATTCTCTTTTATACTTGAAGGAGTGCCTGAGTATTGCGCTGCAATCCTCCACGACCCCGTCCGAACCCCGTCCGAACTTCGTTCGGACTATCCGAACAGCGAAAGCAGCACGCCTGCCGCCACCGCTGAGCCTATAACGCCCGCGACGTTCGGACCCATGGCGTGCATCAGCAGGAAGTTAGACGGGTCTTCTTTCTGCCCCACCACCTGCGATACGCGCGCAGCCATCGGAACGGCTGAAACGCCCGCCGAGCCTATCAGCGGATTGACCTTATCCTTCGAGAACACGTTCATGAGCTTTGCAAGCAACACTCCGCCGCCCGTGCCAAAGCTGAACGCAACAACGCCGAGACCCAGAATCATGAGCGTCTGCGGGTTGAGGAAGTTCTTCGCCGTGGCTGTTGCGCCGACGGACACGCCGAGGAAAATCGTGACGATATTCATCAGCTCATTCTGCGCCGTCTTAGAAAGCCTCTCGACCACGCCGCATTCTCTAAAGAGGTTTCCGAGCATCAGGCAACCGATAAGAGGCGCCGCCGACGGAAGCACGAATGAAACAAAGATTGTTACGATAATCGGGAAGAGAATTCTCTCCTGCCTTGAAACCGGGCGCAGCTGCTTCATCTTAATTCTGCGCTCTTCCTTCGTGGTGAGCAGCTTCATTATAGGCGGCTGAATCACGGGAACAAGTGCCATGTAAGAATACGCCGCAACGGCTATCGGGCCGAGCAGGTGAGGCGCCAGAAGCGCCGTTGTGTAGATGGCCGTCGGGCCGTCCGCGCCGCCGATGATACCGATTGACGAGGCCTCGGGGCCTGTGAAGCCGAGAAGCGTTGCGCCGATATATGTGAGGAATATTCCAAGCTGAGCCGCCGCACCGAGGAGCAGGCTCTTCGGGTTGGCTATCAGCGGGCCGAAGTCTGTCATCGTGCCGACGCCGAGGAAAATCAGCGACGGGTAGATTCCCAGCTTTACGCCGAGATAGAGAATATCAATGAGCCCGGCGTTACCCGCCGCGAACTGTGACCAATCCACATGCCCGCCGGCGAAGAAATCGGCATGGTACATGCCCGCGCCCGGCAGATTCGTCAAAAGCATTCCGAAAGCAATCGGCAGAAGCAAGAGCGGCTCGAACTTCTTCACGATTGCGAGGAACATAAGCAGACAGGCTATGCCAATCATCACGAGCTGAAGCGGCTCTTCTGTTATCCTGTAGAAGCCTGTGCTTTCAAGAAAATTATTTATTGCTTCCATTTATGTTTACACTCCTTATTTTTTATTTTCCGCTTTAACTTCTAAGATTAAGAAATTGTGCAGAGGAGTGTTCCGGATTCGACCGCTTCGCCGGCATTCACGCCCACAGAAGCAACAACGCCGTCTTTCGGCGACATTATCTCGTTCTCCATCTTCATCGCTTCAAGAACCATCAAAACATCGCCTGATTTGACGCTCTGTCCGGCTGTTACATTCACTTTAAGGATTGTTCCCGGCATCGGCGCCGTGATATTCTCACCTTCGCCGGCCGGTGCGGGAATCGCCACCACGGGTGACACCGCCGCAGGTGCTGCCACAGGGGCTGCCACTGCTACAGGCGCCGCTGCAGGCGCTGCC
>QMCD01002084.1_pt1 | contig 11391 bp, 12 predicted proteins | sample 1821841 | NCBI WGS metagenome assembly QMCD01 (sample SAMN01991225, study PRJNA193472) | Termite gut metagenome, whole genome shotgun sequencing project. | isolation source: worker | host: Macrotermes natalensis | reverse complement strand
AAGGAGGCAAAGCATAGTCCGGTCAAGCTCCTTCGAGGCACCCACATTCTCGATCACCGGATGCCCCACGAAGTCGCTACGCAAGCCATATTTCTCGAACAGCGGCGGCTCGTAGGGCCACAGCGTCATCAGACGGTCGACGACTTTCGCCGTCTTCTTAGCGCGCCCTTTCTTCCACGCCCACACCTGAGGCGCAACATAATGCACCACGGGGATCTTCGAGCCGCGCTTCTTCAGCTTGGCCAGCACCGCGCTAACGAAACCCCAACTGTCAACCGTTACCACCACATCGGGCTGCCGCGAAACAATATCGTCGACCGTCCGGCGAACCCTTTTAAGGATCAACGGTAGCCGCGGAACCACCTCCCAGAACCCCATCACCGACAACTCGCTCATCGGGAAAAGGCTCCGGAAGCCCTGCGCCGCCATCGTCTCGCCTCCAACGCCCGTAAATTCGACACCCGGCAGACGCTCGCGTAACGCCGCCATCAGCCGCGACGCCAGAATATCGCCCGACGCCTCACCCGCGATTATATAAACTTCATTACCCACGAACCCCTACAATAAATATTCCCGCCTCGTCAGCCATGCGGATCACCTCGTCACGCTCGATCACCAGGATTCCGCCAGCTTCCACAGCGATGCCGCCCATACCGTACTTCTTGAGTCCCTCGATGGTCTGCAGCCCCATGGCCGGCATATCTGTGCGCGTATCCTGTCCCGGCTTTTTGATTTTTACCATCACGGGAGCTTTGCCCTCTTTCTTCACACTATTGGCACGTGACAGCATTGCATCCGTACCTTCCACCGCCTCGACGGCGAGCACCATCCCTTCCTGTACGACCACGGCCTGTCCCACATCGACAGCCCCGAGCGCTTTGGCTACCTCGATACCACGCTTGATATCATCCATATCCTCTTTGGAGGGCTTCACTTTGCCATACACCCCCTCGTAGAACATCATTTCGGGAGCCACATCCTCGATCCCGAGAATTCTGAATCCCATTCGTTCGGTCTCTTTGGTCACGGCACGGAATAACTTATCATCACCGAGACGTTTCATCGCCAGACGCGCAATGACTTTCGCCCCCTCCCAATCGGGAATCAACTCCTTTAGAGACGGACGCTTGATACCACCGGCCATCACGAGATCCACCACGCCATGCTCCTTGAAGAATTGCTTCATTTTCCCCACCTCACCCAACTTGGCCATCACGTGCGGCACATCCTTAAACGTCTCCTCCTCGGCAAACGGCACCAATCCCGCCACATACACCTCGATCCCGCGACTGAGGCAACTCTCAATAATTTTCACGGGCATTTGCCCTCCTCCGGCCAGTAGTCCTATCTTTTTCATCTTATTTCTCGGGTTTGAGTTGTGGGAAGAACAGCACATCCTGAATGGACGGCTGATTGGTCATGAACATGGTGAGACGGTCGATACCGATACCCATACCGGAACATGACGGCATGCCATATTCGAGGGCACGCACAAAATCCATGTCGATACACATCGCCTCATCGTCACCTTTTTGCGACAGTTTGAGTTGCTCCTCGAAACGGTCGAGCTGGTCGATGGGGTCGTTCAACTCGGAGTAGGCATTGCACAACTCTTTACCGTTCACGAATAACTCGAAACGTTCCGTTAGCTCGGGATTAGAGCGATGGCGTTTGCACAGGGGCGACATCTCGATCGGGTAATCCATCACGAAGGTGGGCTGAATGAGCTCATCCTCACAGAACTGCCCGAAGATCGCGTCGACAAGCTTCCCTTTGCCCATCGTCTTATCCACGTCGACACCCAATTTCTTACACGCCTCGCGGAGCTGATCTTCAGTCTGACCGGTTATGTCATAGCCCGTCTTTTCGCGAATCGCGTCCGTCATCGTGATACGCCGGAAGGGCGCCTTGAACGACACCTTATGCTCCCCTATCATCATTTCAGTGGTACCGTGAAGTGCCATCGCGATGCGTTCCAGCATCTGCTCCGTGAACTCCATCATCCACAGGTAATCCTTATAGGCAATATAGATCTCCATCACCGTGAACTCAGGATTGTGCGTGCGATCCATCCCCTCGTTGCGGAAATCCTTCGCGAATTCGTACACCCCGTCGTACCCCCCGACGATCAACCGTTTGAGGTACAACTCGTTGGCGATACGCAGGTACAGCGGCATATCGAGCGCGTTGTGGTGCGTGATGAACGGACGCGCCGCAGCACCACCGGCAAGGGGTTGCAGGATCGGTGTCTCGACCTCCAGGTATCCATGCTCGCTGAAGAAGGCCCGCATCGTGTTCATGATCTTCGTCCGCTGGATAAACACTTCACGCACCTGCGGATTGATGATCAGGTCGACATAGCGTTGGCGATACCGCAACTCGGGATCCGTCACCTCATCGAACAACTGCCCGTCCTTCTCCTTGACGATCGGCAACGGTTTCAGGGACTTCGAGATCAGTGTCAATTTCTGGCAATGCACCGACGTCTGTCCTGTTTGCGTGACGAACGCGAATCCTTCGACACCCACGATATCACCGATATCCAACAACTTTTTGAACACGGTGTTGTAGAGCGTCGGATCCCCCTCGGGACACACATCGTCACGTTTGATATAGACCTGGATGCGTCCCGTGTGGTCCTGTAGCTCGAAGAACGACACGCTGCCCATGATACGCCGCGACATGATGCGTCCCGCGATCCGCACCGATTGATAGTTCTGCTTTTCGGCATCGAAATTCCGGGTTATCTCGTCGGCAGTGGCTGTAACGACATATTGTGCCGCCGGATAGGGGTCGATCCCCAAGTCACGGATCTGTTGCAACGACTCACGCCGCAAAATCTCCTGTTCACTCAGCTCTTGGTGCATATTATTCTCTCTGATTTCTCTTGTTTGTCTTACTGTCGACAAATATAAGCAATTTTTTGTAGCCCGCGTACCCACCGAAGCCGAGAGCCAGACCGACAAGCATGCCGTAGAGCAGATCCATCGGGAAATGATAGCCGAGATAGATACGCGAGTAACAGATCAGCAATGCGAGCACGACTCCCGCGATGGTGAACCACGTGCGACGCACCTCCAACGATGCGAACGTGACGAGCGAGAATGCCGTGGCCGCGTGACCGGACACGGTACCGTACAAACCGCCCTCGCGGATGAAATGCACATCGAGTCCGGGCGTGTACATGGGACGGAGTCGTCCGGGAATCTGAGGAAACAGGTCGGCAAGCAATCCCGTGTGTTTGAAGACTCCACACACGACATCCGCCAGTGCCACCGTGACGGCCCATGCCAACATGAAGAACAGCACGCGTCTCCAAGGGCTGCTCCTTCTCTCGTGCCACACGAACCACAACGCCAACACATAGAACGGGATCCATATCCAAGCGCTCGTCACACCCATCATCACGCGATCCATGACCGGACCACCGTCAAAATTCAAAATCTCAAAAAGTCTTGTGTCCATAAGTTTTGTTTTTATTTCTCAACGACCCCCCTGTACCCTTTTCGGAGAAAAGTGTACCCCAAAAGCTTTCGGGAGATACTGTGTATCTCCCGAAGTTTTTTGCAGGAGCTTTTTTCCAAAAAAGCGACAGTTTCAGCAAGGGGTAAGGGTTTAAGGTTTATCAAAATTGGAAGTATATAAAGGGTTGAATATCTGCGGATTTGACCTGCATAACTAACCACACCATCGCCGCGGCGAGCAGCACGTGTGCTGCCAGGGGCATCGCCACTGCGGTTCGCTCCGCGAACCGGTCGCCGCGGCGCGGGACGAGGTGCAGAAGATAACCGATGCCCATCAGAAGGAATACACCTGCATACCCTGAGACGAGTTGGGGGGCGATTTGGGGGTTGAAGTTGGTGGCGATTTGACGGAGGACATCACCCACCTTCTGCATGGTATCGGCACGGAAGAACAGCCACCCGAAACATACCACGTGGAACGTAAAGACGACACCGACGATGCGCCATCCCCACTTCATTTCGCTACCCAGCATTTTGGCTTTCGGGAAGGCACTCATCCACATTTTATGGAGCGCCAGCGCCACGCCATGCAACCCACCCCACAGCACGAATCGTAACGCCGCCCCATGCCACAAGCCACCCAACAGCATCGTCAGGAGGAGATTGACGTAGGTGCGAATCTTACCCTTTCGATTGCCGCCCAACGAGATATAGAGATAGTCGCGCAGCCACGAGGAGAGCGATATGTGCCACCGTCGCCAGAACTCCGTGATCGTGGCCGACTTGTAGGGTGCATCGAAGTTTCGTGGAAATCTAAAACCCAACAACAGTGCGATACCGATCGCCATGTCGGAATATCCCGAGAAGTCGCAATAGATCTGCAACGCGTAACCGTATACCCCCATCAGGCACTCGAAACCGGAATATAGCGTGGGATCGTCGAAGATGCGGTCCACAAAATTGGCCGAAATGTAGTCGGAAATGACGGCCTTCTTGAACAACCCGCACAGGATCAAAAACACGCCCATGCCGAACATGGTACGTGTCACACGTATCGGATTTTGACGGATCTGCGGGATGAAGTCACGTGCCCGTACGATGGGTCCGGCCACTAACTGGGGGAAGAACGAGAGGTAGAACAGATAATCAAGCCAGTTCGTGAGGGGTTTCAACGTGCCGCGGTACACGTCTATGGTGTAACTCATCGACTGGAATACGAAGAACGATATACCGACAGGCAGGAAGATATTCTTGAACTCCAAAAAACCATCCCCCACGAGGTCGTTGGCGATGCCGACAAAGAAATTCGTGTACTTGAAGTATCCCAACATGCCCAGGTTCACCGCCACGCTGAGAAACATCAGCCACCCCCGTCCGCATCCCTTTGGGGTTCGCGACATGACCCGTGCGATACAGAAATCGCTCGTCGCGGCAAAGATCAGCAACAAAAAATAGAGGCCGCTCGACTTGTAGTAAAAGTATAGCGAGAAGAGGATCACGTAGACGATCCGTGCCATCGTGGCACGTCGCAGGAAACCGTAAAAAAACAGGAACGCGGCGAACAGAAACAGGAACAGACCGCTGTTAAAGATCAACGGTTGCGATGCGTCGTACGCGAACATCGACCCCAGATTCTCTAACGATAGACCTATTTCCATTTGAACTCTTGTTCTGTTTCGGGGGTGATGACCGGATCGTGACGGATCCAGATGATCGGTTTGTGCTGTTCGGCAGCGTCGTTTACCGCATCGAACAGCGACCACGCCACACGCCGGCCACCAGCAAAGTTGACATGCGTGTAGTCTTTACCGGCCCAGCCGTTGCGCACGAATTGCGAGATACCGCCCTGCGACCGGATCGCATCGAACGTACTCCAGAATGCGGCGCCCATACGCTCCGCGGCCCCACGCTGCGCCTTCAACAGGGCGGTGGCCGACCGCATCGGCTCGAACTGACCGTTGGACGACTTCACGCTGCGGTCGCTCACCCCCATCACCACAATCCCCGCCCGTGGGAAACACTGGCGTGCATAGGCGATCATCTTTTCGAGTTGCGATCCGTAACGCGTATAACTATACAGATCCGCTTGCAGGATGTTGAGCCCGTATTGCAGCACGATAAGATCGTAACCACCGATCAGGGCGTCGATCTGGGCATCAATTGAAGGGTTGGTACGCAAGAGCGCGCGCCCGTTGTCGCTACGCACGGCATAGTTATCCACCACGACACCCGTTTCTCCCTCGAAGATGGCACCGTAACCGATAAACCCGTTGGCACCCCCTGCCACACGGAATGTCAGTGAACGTATCGGGGCACGTACGACGATCTGACGCACCTCGTCCGACCCCTGAATCTCGAACGTGCGTTTCGTCGCGTCGTTCACCGTCACCTCGACACGGCTGTTCGACCGGCTGATAAACAGGATCCGCACCCGTTCGCAGAAATCCCCCGTGGCGCCCGGTGTCGAAAGTAATCCCGTACGGAGCGGCGCTTCCCAACGTGTCGATGCACCGGTGGAGGGGATACTCATCCATCCCGATATGAAGTAATCCTCCTTGAGCCACGCCGGAGTCTTGTTTTGCAGGATGTTGTAGGTCGTCCAGCCATTGGAAGTGGCACGTATCGTCTGGCGGAATCCCGAAAGGGGATAATCCATCGGTGCGAAGCCCGCGCCCTGGCCGCCGTAACGCTGTTGCAGCTGCTCGCGCAACTCGGCCGTCATGATGTCTCCCTCGATGAACGAGTCTCCTAACACAGCGATACGTGTCGTGAGACCGTTGGTCTGCAACTTGCGGTAGAACGCCTCGACACGGCTGTATCCCGTTTCATCGAAATCCTCGATCGGGGTCGCGATGGGGATCATGCGCGTCGGCGGTGTCAGCTCCATCTCGGTGGTGGGAATACTGTCCGGCAGCGGCATCAGATTCCACTCGATGGTCGTCGGGACGGAGTCAGGAAGGGTATTTACAGCCTTGGCCTCAGCGACACGGAGCGCCACTTGCGCCAGGTCGATCTCATAGTCACGTTCATCGAGGATCTCCATGACCTCCTTTTCTGGATCGTCGAACGTAACGATGTCGGAGAGGATATTGGCACGCCTCAGGGTAACATTGCCGACGGTCTGTGGGGGAATGAAGCTCACCCCCAACAGCACGACGATGAGCCACGCCACCGCCTTGAATCCCTGACGACTGTAATCCTGCGACACGATTTACCGGCGACGTCCGCTTACGAGGAACACATAGTACAACAGCGACGTAATCGCACTCACGGCCGCCACGACATACGTGCGTGCCGCCCACATGAGGGCCGTACGTGCTTGTGCGAGTTGTTCGTCTTGGAGGATGCAACTACCCTCCAGCCACGCCAGGGCACGGTGCGATGCGTTGTACTCCACAGGCAGTGTGACGAGTGAAAAGAGTGCCGACATGGCGATCATCCCCACACCGATCCAGCACAGCCACGGGTTATTGGTCGACGAAAGGATCACCAAACCGATAATGATGACCCACATGGCGGCTTTGGATGAGAACTGTACCACTGGCACGAGTGCCGAGCGGAATTTCAACGGTGCATACCCCACGGCATGTTGCACCGCGTGTCCGCACTCGTGGCACGCCACTGCCGCCGCGGACACACTGTGTCCGCCATAGACGTCGTCACTGAGGTTGAGCGTCATCGTGCGGGGGTTGAAATTGTCGGTGAGCGACCCTGCGATGTGGGTCACCTTGACGTTCGAGATACCGTTGTCGCGAAGCATCTTTTCGGCCACCTCGGCACCCGTCAGTCCGCCGGGGAAGGGCACTTTGGCGTACTTCTTGAACACGGATTGCAGGCGTGCCTGTACAATATACCCGGCGATCGCAACGGCAATAATGAGGAACCACATGAGGGATGTCATAGTCATATCGGTAGATTTTGATTTTTATTTTCTGTGTGTATAGTACGCCGCGGCCTGTTGCGACGGCATGAGTACGATGTCGTTGACGTTCATGTGCCGGGGGAGTTGCACGATCCACGCTATGGCCTCGGCGATATCGTCACCCGTGAGGGGCGTCACACCGGTGTAGGTCTTATCGGCACGTCCCTGATCACCGTGGAACCGCACGAGCGAAAATTCCGTTTCGACCATCCCCGGACGTATCTCGGTCACCTTGATGCCATCCGCGAGCAGGTCGGCACGCATGGCTTGCGATATGGCATGCACGGCGTGTTTCGACGCACAGTACACCGCGCCATTCTCGTAAGGTTCCGTGCCGGCAATGGAGCCGATGTTGATGATGTGTCCCGATTCCGCGGCCACCATCTTGGGTGACACGATACGCGTCACGTACAACAACCCCTTGACGTTCGTGTCGATCATCGCATCCCAGTCCGCGGTGTCACCCTTATCAATGTGTTCGAGACCGGCAGCGAGACCGGCGTTGTTGAGCAGCAGATCGACACGTTCCAACGGACCCAGGTAACGATTCACCTCCTCCTCCACACGCACATCGAAACAGAGGGTATCGCATTGACCACCGGCGGATTCGATCTCCTTTTTGAGCGCTTCGAGCCTATCGGCACGCCGTCCGGTGGCGACGATGTCATACCCGAGCGCACCCAGCCGCAACGCGGCGGCACGTCCGATACCCGAAGTGGCTCCCGTAACTACAGCTACTTTTTTCATAGCTACAAAAGTATAAAAATTTTACCTTACTTTGTACGCTGTGAGGAGTGAATTATGAACACGGAACTATTTATCGCGCGGCGCCTCTCGAGATCGGGACGTAACGACAGGAAGGGTGGCACGGAGAACCGTCCTGCGGTGATGGTACGCATCGCCACGTTGGCCGTGGCCCTGAGCATGGCGGTGATGATCGTCGCCATGTCGGTCGTGTCGGGATTCAAACAGGAGCTCACCTCCCGTCTGCGCGCTGTCGTGTCCGACATCGAGCTTTCAGCTCGCGAGGGCAGCGTCGTGAACGACGCAACCCTCCGTGCGCAGACGGGCGGGCGACCCTATACCCTCAAAGAAGGGGTGGTGAAGACAGACGATGCGATCGTGGGCGTACTGTTGAAGGGGATTCCGGACTCTCTCACCGGGAAGGATATCGTGTTGTCCGAGACGATGGCACGCGAACTGAAGGTAAAGGAGGGTGACAAGATAGAGATGCTGTTCGTGGGGGAAAGCGGCATGCGTCGCGACCGGTTCCGCATCACGGGGTTTTACGCCACGGGGATCGACGAGTTCGACCGCACGTTGGCCGTGACGCGTATCGAGAACGTGCAGCGGCTGTTGGGTTACGCCTCGGACCGTGTGACGGGCTACGAGGTTACGCTCCCCGATGGTGTGGATGCCACGGCCGAGGCACGTCGCCTGAACGAGTTGTTTATGGAAAACGAAGCGTGGTGGGGCCTCACGGCGACCGCAACGGAAGCACGCTTCCCGATGGTGTTCGACTGGCTGAAGACGCACGACGTGAATGCGATGGTGATCCTGACAATCATGGTCATCGTGGCACTGTTCAATATGGCCACGGCACTGCTGACGTTGGTGTTGGAACGCACCCGTATGATCGGCATCCTGAAAACGATCGGCATGACGAATCGCGCCCTGCAACGACTGTTCTCGTATCGGGCGGCACGCATTATTCTGCATGGTATGGTGTGGGGAAACGCCGTGGGGTTGGGTCTGTGCTGGGCACAGTCACGCTTCCACTTACTGAAACTCGACCCCGCGGGATATATGCTCTCCGAGGTGCCGGTCAGCGTATCGTGGGGCTGGTGGGCGGCGCTGAATCTCGGCACGGCAGTGGTAATTTTGTTGCTGCTGCTCATCCCGGCATCCATCGTGTCACGCATCAAACCCGACCAGGCCATCCGGCATACCTAAAATCGTGAAGCCATGAAACAACAACAATCCCAACAACTCTTCGACGACATCGCCCCGACGTACGACACGTTGAACCATACGCTATCGTTGCACATCGACAAGCTGTGGCGACGTCGTCTGTTGAAAACGGTCCTCCGTTTTCAACAGGGCCAAATCCCGGGATTGAGTTTATGCGTGTTGGATTTGGCCACCGGCACGGGCGACGTCGCCATCGCTTTGGCACGCCACGGATGCAGTGTCATCGGGATGGATCCTTCGGCGGGAATGCTCATCGAGGCGGTGGAGAAATCGGTACGTGTCGAGCAACGGCTCGGTTGGAAACTCGACCTGAAATTCGGACGCGACTCGGCCGAACGACTCCATTTTCTCGATGAATCATTCGACGCGGCAACCATCGCTTTCGGAATCCGAAACTTTGAGGATCGAGGTGCCGCCCTGCGCGAGATCCTCCGCGTGTTGGAACCAGATGGACACCTCGTGATCCTGGAGTTTTCACCGGTCAAAAATCCGTTGATACGTTTCTATACGCACCGTATTCTGCCCTTCATCGGCGGATTGATCTCGAAAAACCGCCGTGCGTATGAATATTTACCCGCCTCGGTGGACGATTTCCCGAACGCCGAACAGTTCAAAAAAGAGCTTCGCCAGGCCGGATTCCGTCACGCCATTTCCCGTTCGCAAACCTTCGGTATCGCACAACTCTATGTGGCGTTCAAATAGATACTTATTGAGTTGTTTGCTGTTGGGGGCCCTGTTCCTGTTGACGGGTTGCGTGACATCGCTCGCACGCAAAGTCCGTGTGGATGAGGTGGTCGAGGTCCGCTATCACGGTACGGTCGGTGCCACGGTCGAACTCATCGTCACGAACGACTCGCGACGCGAGATCACCATCGACGAGATCGAGTTGCAGGGTTTTCATGGCGACACATACCTCGGCAAAACGACCCTTCATTCTCCCATTCCCATCGAGTTGGCACCCCGAAGCACAACACAGGTTGCGACACGTTGGAAATTCCATTTCGATCATTTTGCCATCCCTCGCGAGGAACTTTTCGCCGAGATCATCGCCGCGGTACATGTCAGTGGCAAGCGCTACGTGATTCGCCTCGAAAAGATGCCCGTTTGGGAATTTTTACATAACTTTGCGCCATGAAGAAGCTGATATTTCTCCTCTTTTTTGTAGTCTCGACACTGGTTGCGATCGGCACGACACGTGCCCAGCAGTTCGATGCCTTCAAGTCGCGTTTGGAGCAACCCACCCCGACGTCATCAGTGACGTTGGTCGAGCATGGCGATGCGTCGGAAGTGATTCGTGCAAGCGTCACATCGCTAAAATCCCGCCACTCCCGGTTCCAAGGGTACCGTATCGGAGTCTTTTTCGACAACGGCAGCGAGGCACGCGGCAAAGCAGTGGCGGCAAAAAGCTCCTTCGAGGAGCACTTCAAGGGCATACCGGTTTATTTGAGATATGAGACACCCTATTTCAAGGTTTCTGCCGGCAATTTCGCCACCTCCGAAGAGGCAATCATCCTGTTGGAACGCGTCCGTGAGCACTTTCCCGATGCCTATTTGATGCGTGAGGAGATGACTCTGGCAGATGTTTTGCGTTAAAGTGATTTCTCGATTTTTTTACTATCTTTGCGGCCGAGATTGTACTACAGGGCCCATAGCTCAGTTGGTTAGAGCAACGGACTCATAATCCGGAGGTCGTGGGATCATGCCCCTCTGGGCCCACAAAGCTGTTCGCGAGAGCAGCTTTTTTTGCGTTTTGAACCTTCTCCTCCCCGTGTCGGGGCATCGTGACGACCCTGATGGTCAGCTGTACAGTCAGGCTTCCATCGGATTCTACTGGTCTCCCTTAACCGTCAACTCTACAACCTACGCATTGCGACTAAACTTCTCGATGGATGGTGCGAATCCGAACGTGACCAACGGTAACGTCGGAGACGCCTTTTCCCTCCGTTGTATAAAGATCTAATGCTCTCGCCCCTTCGAGGCTCGACTTCCATTCGCGCCTCGGCATAGTCTGCAAGCAGCCTCTGCTCTCGGCTT
>QMCD01002082.1_pt1 | contig 11395 bp, 8 predicted proteins | sample 1821841 | NCBI WGS metagenome assembly QMCD01 (sample SAMN01991225, study PRJNA193472) | Termite gut metagenome, whole genome shotgun sequencing project. | isolation source: worker | host: Macrotermes natalensis | reverse complement strand
CTCGGCGGCTATCCATCCCAAACGGCTTGTAGGCTGTGCCGTTGAGAGAGAGGCCTCCGCTAATCACTATTGGTTTTTTCTCTTTCAACCCTTTTAAGGATAGTTGATCCAAATCTTGCGCAAAAGCTATTCCTGTCGCAATTAAACAAGCGCAACAAAGCAAAAACGGTTTACTATAAGATTTAATCGTTTTCAATGCATATTCGTGTTGATTGATAAATCCATGCGTTACCAATGAGGTATTCGTTGAGAATCGTTTTTTCAAGTTGTTTGATGGCTTCCTGCGCTTCTTTTTGAGTTGCAAACACATCCGTGTAGATGAAAAAATAGGTGCGCAAGGGGTCAGGATCGAGTACTTTAGTTTCGATATTGAAATTTTTTAGCACGGTTTTTTGGAACTCTTTTACATTGGATATGGTGCGTGTGGCTCCGATAATCACATAAAAACAATCTTCGGATTCAGGCTCGGTTATAGTGTCGGAAATGTCGGAAAGACTATCTTTGTTTTCTATTTCTGTTCGCAGATCTGCGACATTTGTTGCGACCGTGCTTACCGATTTCAACAGGCTGTCGATGGTTTCCCTGTCTAATTGGTAGCGTGCCATTTCCTGTTTTAAGCGGTCTATTTCTTCGCTTTGATGATCCACGATATATTGAAGTTGGGTTATTTCTTGCGAAAGCCGTTGGTCTTTGGTTTTGGAATTTGAGCGCTGAATACGGTAGCCTAAACAGATTTCGTGAGTTGATCCCAAATAGGTGCGATGTTCTTTTGGTTTGGCGGTTGAAAGCCCGTAACTGTAACTGCAAACCAACTGTTCGGCTAAACGTAAACCGGCCGTGAGGTAAGATGTGGATTCATATCCAAAGCCTCCGCCGAACCAAAATATATCGTCGTAATTAAATGTGGCATGTACTGTTCCCCAAAATGACAACCCATGCGAACTACCGCCCAACACCATCGCATCTACTGCCCAACGCTGACCAAACCGGTATTTATAAGCGGCCGATAAATGATATTGCTGCAAAAGTCGATAGGATAAATTTTGCTGATTTAAACTTTTTTCGTAAACAAAAGCCGGAGATAAGATGTGCGATGCGGAAACACCGATTTTTAACTGTGCGTATTGATAAAGAAGTCCAAGATGAACCGTTGGTTGCATGGTGCTTTCAACCCCTGTAAAGTCGGATATATCCGAAGGAGCATCTGCAACAATTTTTGAGAAATCTAAACTGTTTTGTACAAATCCGGCAGACAATGCCATGGACAAAAAATGTTTTTCTCTCATTTGAAGTTTGTACCGGTAACTTGCCGAAACACCTAAATTTCTTATAGCAAACATGGAGCTGCTGAACGCATCTGCACCAAAGCCGACATGAGGATTTGAAAGTGCTGCGTCGAACGTCAGATGATAAAATTTGGGTGCGTCGGGCATATCCGAAAATTCGTTCCGGCCAACTAAATACATGTTTTGACCAAGGCCTTCGCCGGCGTAAGCCGGATTAATCAGGTAAGGATTAAGCGCCGAATGAAAATAATTCGGCTGTTGTTGTGCAAATCCTTGATATGCGAAAAATAGCATATAACAGATGATAGATATGCGAAAAAATGATATGTTATGATAGGTGTTTGATTTCATCGCCTTATTTTTTTCTTAAAACCAAGATGGCACCCTTGTAAGTCCGGTTGTCTTTTGGGAAATGGATAATATAATAATATGTTCCGTCGGGCAAGGTTTCACCGCTTTGGTTGCGTCCGTCCCAATCGTTTTGATAGTTGATGGTTGTATAAACCTGACGTCCATGAATATCAAAAATAACCACTTTGGCTTCGGGATAATTTTCGATGTTTTGAACAATCCATGATTGGTTGTTTTCGCTTCCCGGTGTTACAAAATTAGTGGGAACAATGCGTTGGTCGTCGATGATAAATACCGTAACGGTATCGGTATTTTCGCATCCAAAGGCATCGGTTCCTCGTACTGTATAGGTTTGATTTTCGCTTAGAGTTGCCATGGGATAGGCGGACGTGCTGTTGTTAAGCCCTGTTGCGGGAAACCAATGATAGACAAGTCCGCCGCTTGCAGATAATTGAGCGGAAATGCCTCTTCCGGTGGTTACGTCTTCTCCGGCATAAATATGTGGCAATGGATAAATGCGAATCGTTCGCTGTGTGGAATCCGCACAGCCTCCTGCTGATGACGTTACTTTCAGTGAGATATTGTAATCGCCGGAATTTTCGTAGGTGTGCTGAAAACCGGTTAGTTGTGTTTCGTTGCCATCTCCCAGATTCCATTGATGATACAGGGATTCGTTGGTACGGATGAACGATAGGTTTACAAAGTCCGCCTTGTTGCCGATACAAACGTTTTGCACAGAGAAATCGGCAATGGGCGTTTTATGCACGATGGCTTGTTTTTGAGTTTGATGTTCGCATCCGTTGGCCGTTCTAACTAACAGGCTGACGGTGTAGGTTTCAGGATTTAAGTATAGTCTGCTTGGTGCGTTATCGCTTGAAACGGCACCATCGCCGAAATTCCATTGGTGTTTGACAATCGAATCTTCTGTTGCTATCGAGTGATTTTGGAAAAATGTTGTTTCACCGTCGCAAACTTCATTGGCGGAAAAATCCGCTATGGGTAGCATCCTTACATGAACCCAATGCTCGCCGGTATCCTTGCATTGCTTTTCGGATTCAACAGTTAATTTAACAAGAAAATCGCCGGCCGTTTGATACGTTTTATTGGGATAAGGTTGCTGACCGGTTGTGCCATCACCGAAACTCCATTGTTGACGGTAGATATAGCCTGATTGGACGGATGATAGATTGTTGAATGCCGTTGTATTTCCTAAACAAACGGTGTCGGCTTCAAATGCGGCTATTGGTTTTTCATTTACTTTTATTGTTTTTTGAACGTTATGCCTGCAACCATATTCTGTTCTCACAAAAAGGCGTACTTGATAGTCGCCCGGTTGAGTAAAAAGGTGTTTGGATTCTTTTTCCGAAGAGGTTGTAAAATCAGCAAAATCCCAATCCCAAGAGGTAATTTCCCCACTTAAACTGCTCGACAGGTTTCTGAAAACCGTACTGTCGTGCAAACAAACTTCTGCTGCTGAGAAATCGGCTGTCGGCAGATGATAAACTTCTACTTGCTTGGTTGTTTCATGGCGACAGTTTTTGTCGGTGGAAATAGCCAGCGTTACGTCGTATGTTCCGGGCTGTAGATATTTTCGGGTTGGATATTTTCCTGCGGCTGTAGAACCATCTCCCATGGCCCATGAATAATTGGCAATGTAGCCGGAAGAAACCGTAGATGCGTCAGAAAAGTTAATAGCATCTCCTAAACAAACCGGATTAAACGTAAAATTGGCGACAGGATTCGGATCAATCTGAATGCTTACGGCTGTTGATGTATCGGCGGGGCAAACGCCGTTTGTTACAACTGCTCTAAAATTGGTCGTTTGGGTGATATTTGACACCGATTGAACGGCTGATGGCGTTCCGAAATTTGTCCAACCGGACTGACCGGTTTCCTGTCTCAGCCACGTTGTTATTGAGCCTTGATATCCGGTCAAGGTTAGATTTCCGGAAGGGTACAATGCGCAGGCCGATGTGCTTCCCTGTATGTTTCCGGCAACAGATGGCTGATCTATCGTAATGGTTATTCTTGGCGAATGCGTGTTTTCGGCACAACCTTTGCGTCTGGCAAAAGCTCTGTAATAGGTGGTTTGTGTTAGATTTGAAAAATAAAGTGTATCTTGGGTTGTTGTTCCGACTTGGTAAAAAGGTCCATCGGGCTGCAAAGCGGATTCCCAACGGATGATGGTCAAACTGTCGGTGCGGTTATCTACAAATACAAAACCGGTATTAAGACCTGTGCAATAAGTGGCGGCTCCCCCTGTTATAATGGGTTGTGCACAGGGTTGTGCATAAAGCATAGATAATCCGCTAACGGAGCATATAAAAAATAAAACTCTAAGTTTCATTTATGAACGTTTATTTATTTAGTTATAACAATCTTAAACTCCCGGTTTTCCCTTCCTGACCATAACTTCAGCAAATAAACGCCTGATTGCAAATGCCCGAAATGATACTCTAATAAATATTCACGTTGATTATGGAAAATTCGTTGATCCAACACCCTTCCTAATTGATCGGCTAATAAAGCATGAAGACCGGCTTTGACGCTTAATCTCACATCCACAACAAAATCGCCGTGATTGGGATTGGGATATAACTTGACTTCTTGAAAACCGGTAAAATTAATATCAAATATACTGTCTTGTTCTTCTTCGGGATCTATAAATTCGCCTCTTGGCATTTTTTTGCCATCGAGAGATACACAAACGATTTTTTCCTTGATAGCCGGGCAAAAAGAGCCATCGCTGACGGTTAACCGCACATTAAATTCGCCGGCTCTTAAGAATTGACAATAGGGACTTTGGTCAGAAGATTTAAAGCCATTGGAAATATCCCATTGATACAGCAAGTCTTTTGGTTGAGATGTGTTTACCAATTTGACGGAGTCGCCCAATTTAATTGCACTGGCCAATAGAAAATCGGCTATAAGTCCGGTATTTCCTCGCTGAATATCAACACTATCTGTTGCTTTGCAACCGTTGGAATATTGAACAAGAACCGTATGTGTTCCTGTCTGTGAACTGGAAAGCAGATCCCCTTGTTTTTGGGTGCCATCGGGTAATGTCCAAAGAATGGCAGCAGCACCGCTTTCGGTAATCAAATTGAAATCTACCGGGAAGGTGTCGCAAAGCATGCGGGTTTTGCCCAGATTAAGCGTTGGTGCATTCTTTACAACAACGGTTATGCTATCTCGGCTTGAGCAACCATTCTCGTGAGTTGCCGTTAGTTTGTACGTGCCTTCGGCAGAAACCGTCAGGTCTGTTCCGGTATGACCGGTATTCCACAAATAAGACACATCCGATTGCGGTTCTATCGAAAGCATTATGGTTTCATTGGAACAAACGGCGGTATCACGACCGATATTTGAATAAGGAATATCAAGTATATTTACGGAAATTGTATCTATGACTTGGCAAATGCTGTCGGTGAGTGTAACGATGTAAGTTCCGCTTGTTGCAACGTTTATTGAGCGCGTGTTTTCAAGTGTTGACCATTGATAAGTTCCATTAGGATAGTTCACGCTTAACGCCAACTCGCCGCAGTGAGTAGTATCTTTGGGTAATCCCGATGATATGGATGTGTTTAGCAAAATACGAACAGATTCGTTGGACATACAGCCATATCCGTTAGTTAACGTTAATCCGTATTCACCGGATTGATTAACGAGCAATGTTGAATTGGTCGAATAATCATACCACAGGTAAGCCGTTCCTGTATCTTGTGGCCGAAGCGTTAATTCGGTACGGCATGTTTGAATTTCCCCACCAAAACCAATAACCGGATTGGCGTGTATCCAAATGGTATCTGTATATTCTCTGTACCAGCTGCCGGAAAACGTAGAGGCAGTCATTTTTACAATATACGCGCCGGTATCTTGAACTGAAAATATAAATGCATCTCCGTAAAAAGGATGGTTGTTTAATGCGTATTTGATTGGTGTATCGTCATTATACACACGGGTTTCATTGAAAACATGAATAGGTTCATCAACACAAAAATCTTTTTTACTTAAGCGAAACCTAATGTCAGCGCGGTCTGAAATAGTGGTCCAAATAGCGGTATCATTTTCACAAACCCGTAGAGTCATTTTTACACCTATCCGATAGGTGCCGAATCCGGGAAATTTATAAAAAAGCGTATCACTTTCTATAGTGGAAATTTCATCCGAAACTGACCATTCCCATGATACTTGGGGCGATTCATGGCTTCTAAGGTTTGTTGCCCTAAACATTTTGACACTGTCGCTGATGGTTTTCTCAAAAATACAAGGTAATGGTTTATTTTCAACAAATACTTGCGTGCCGGTATTAGCCGAACATCCATGATTAGAAACAACTTGCAACTTAATCGACGGCGTCAAATTGGCTTGAAGATCATTATTGATTGTATAAGAATAATAAGCAGAATCCACTCCGATCAAACTGTCGCTATCGCTAAAATCCCAACGGATTTTTGAAACGCTTAATACTTCGGGATTATGTTCTTTGTACTTGAACAAAAACGAGTCTCCAACGCATTTCCAATTGCCCGGCGCATTTTCTACACTAATTTCAGGCTTGGGGATTGGCCGGAAGGTTACTTTGATGGTGTCTGATATTTCGCAACCATTTTCGTTACGAACTCGCACTGTATAGGTGCCGGATTTGGTTACTTCAAGGGTGTTTGAATAGCTAAGAGGATCATCGTTCCAGATGTAAGAATAATCGCTACTGTTGCCTTTATTCATATCTCTTAAAACCACAGTGTTCCCATCGCAGGTATCTATATCTTCTCCCAAAGAAAAATCAATATGGCAATTGTTGTTAGCCAATGTGAAAATAAGCACATCTTTAGCATCAATAGACGTTCCCGATTGGGCAATGCCTTTAACAACCTTTTTTTCAGTATCTACGACAGATGCAAATCGCTTGGATGCGGGAGTTGCATTTTCATTATACATCCAAATGGCAAGATTATTGCTGCTATGACCGGTTGGTTTGAGATCGTGGTTGAGATAATGTAGCGTGATGCTGTCGATGGTGTGCCCTTCGATGAAGGATAATTTAAATCTTTTATGGATACTGCCGTCTGAAACACCGGACTGATTGATGTTTTCACGTGTCAATGTGATTATTGCTGAATTATCTAAGTGTAAGTTTAGCCCTAATGTTTCAAGTTCGGATGAAGGAGCGTCCGGATTGCCTTTTATGGCGATGATGGATCCTGCGCCGACAATTTTAGACGTGTCGCTTTCACCTGTGATTGTGCCTGTTCCGCCCCATTGAGTAACTGTATTGTCTTCATACCCATACAATCTCAATGTGTTGCCGTTTAAATCTAAATCCTTTTTCAAAATAAGTTCTCCTTGCACATGCACGTTGGAATTAGGAGCTAACTTGACGTGATTGGATATATAAACATCTGAAAAGAAAATTCCATTACCGGAATTGAAAATATATTGCGTGTCTTTGCCGATAAAATGGACTTCTCCTCTGCGCACGAGCGGCGAAACTGTTGTATCTGCTGACTTTTGAATTGTATCTGAAAAATCATCGTATCCATTGGTTGACCAGTAAAATAATTTTGCATTTTTATTGATCAAATTTCCCGTGAGGTGTATTTCTCCGGCATTGCGTACCCCCGCATCATGTTGGCATCCGGAAATCAAATCCCCCGGAATGAATAGTTTTGTGCCGGCGTTAATTGTTACAAAACTGTTGACGTAAACCGTGTCGCGAGAAAATCCATCGACAGCCATTGCCATTAATACAACTAAGTTTAATAAGGTTAGTTGTTTTCTGAAAATAACGGAAAATAGAGTGTAATATTTTTTCATGGTTTTTGAGATTAATTTTTCCTTAGTTACATCATTTCTACCACTTTTAGCGTACAAAGTTACAAAATAAAACTGTATTTTCCAAGAATTGGGCCAAAAGATATTTTGGGCATTATTTTTCAAAAATGGCATATTTGAAAATGAGAGCGTTAAGTTGATTAAAAATATCTTTTGGCCAATTGTGCAACATTTTTCAATTCAATTATGCAAAAATGGCAAGGTTTGTCCAACAACACTTGGGTGCGCCCCTACCGTTTGTATTTGTCGTGGGCGTAGTGGGTTATTAGTCCGTTTTGTTTGAATTTTGTGATGTGTTTTTCGGCGGTTTTTGGTGGGATGTTTAGGAGTTGGGCGGTGGTTAGATAGTCTTGCCTTGAAAATTCTTTTGGTAGTTTTTCGAGGAATTGTTGTTTTAGGTTGGGGGCTTTGGGGTGTTTGGTTTCGGCGGGTAGGTCGTTGTGGATTTTGGCGGCGTGGATGACCATCGTTTTGACTAAGTCTATGGCTGTTTGGAAGTCGGTGTCGTTGCAATTGAGAATGGAGAATTGAGAATTGAGAATTGGGGAATCCATTATTCGCAATGTTGTTAAAATCATTGCTATTCGGAATGTGATTAGTCCGAGGCGGCGTATGGTTGCGATGTAGTCTATTCCGCAGAGGTAGAGGTATTGGGATTGGGTTTGTGAGAAATAGTTGTTGAATTGCTGTTGTTGGTCTTTTGTTAGTGTGAATTGTAGTGGGGTGGGTAGGATTTTTAGGACTTTGTGGAAGTTGTGGAAATCTTTGCCTAATTGTTTGAAATAATCATCGAGGGTTTGGTTTGTGTCGCCTGCGAATACGTTTTTCCATACGGGTAGTATGTTCATATAGTAGAAGATAAATCGACTGAACAAGCCGTTTTCGGCGTTTGGGATTAGGGTTGATACTTGTTTGGGTGTTCCGGAGAGCAGGGCGGATAGTCTTGGTGTTTCGAGTTCTACGTATTCTCGGTCTTTTCTTCGGTTGTATGAGATTGTTTCGTGGTGGAATGCTTTTCTAAATCCGTCGGAATAGTTTCCGTGTTCGGATTTGAATGTTTGTGCGAGTGTGTCGCCTTCTGTTTCAAAGATTAAGCCTATTCCTTTGTTGTCGTTTAGGATTTGGAATAGCCCTGTTGCGCTGTTGTTGGCGGGGATTATTAGCATTCTCATTGGTGGGACGTCGGGGACAATTGAAGATGTGGGCGATGTGTGTGGATTGGGGCGCACACGTGAGTGCGCCCCTACGTCGGATAATTGTTGTTGATATTCGGCACGTTCGGCTTTGGATTGTTCTCTTAGGGCTTTGTGGATTGGTTCGATTAGTTTTCGGCAGAGGGTTAGTTTTCCTTTTCCTGCTGATGCTTGTGCTGTTACGAATAGGTAGAGGTTTGGATATACTGTTCGTTCGGCGTAGATTCCGTAGATGTTGGGCAGGCAGGGGCTTATGGCGACAATGGAGCCGAGTAGTAAGATGTCTTTGTCTTCGGGGGTGGTGGCTTTGGCGGTGGCTTTTTTTAGGAAGTTTGGGAGGTTTTTGTAGATTGATTGGGGGATTGTTGGTAGGGGTTGGGGTTCTTCTGTTTCCTCTATTTCCCCTAAATCCTCCAAATCCTCTGTTTTTTGTTTTTGGGGATTTGGGATGGTTGGGCGCACACGTAGGTTCGCCCGTACAGGGGAAATATCGATTCCTGCGGATTTTGCGAGGTGGTATAGGGTTTTTATTGTTATTCCGTGTCCTTTTGATTTTAGGCAGTTTGTGTATTGTTTGTTGGTTTCTTTTTGGTTGTAGTTTGGGTGGTATTGGCTTAGTCTGTGGTAGTATTGTCTTCCGTTTTCTCCTAATGTGTCGGCTAATGCGAAGCCGAGGTCTCGCCATTCGTTGTAGTTTGGTGCTATGTCTTTTTTTTCTTTTTCTACCCTTGTGGTTATGGTTTCTATTTCTTTCATAGTTATATAGTTAAAAAGTTTGAAAGTTGAAAGTTGAAAGTTTGAAAAGTTTGAAAGTTTGGAAGTTGAAAAGTTTGAAAGTTTGTAAAGTTTGAAAGTTTGAAAGTTTGAAAGTGGGGGTGTTAGTAGAGTATGAATGGTTTTTCTTCGCAGAAATATGCGTTTGGGTCGTGGGGCAGGAAACAGGCTCTTGATAGGTCTTTTGCGGATTTGTCGGGAGTTATGTTGTAGTATTTTGTTAGGTAGTCGGAAACTGCGTTGAAATCTTCTGCGTGGGTGTGTGGGTTTGGTTGTCGTTGTATGACCCATTTTAATCCGTTTCCGGACGGACTTGTGAATAGGAGTTTGGTTCGTAGTAATTGGTCTGTTAGCAGTTCGAGCCTTAATTTTTTGAGGTCGGGAACATTGTCGAAGTCGAAGCATATCAGTCCGGAATGGCTTAGTTGTGCTTTGTCGTTTCGTGTTGTGAATATGCCTGTGAATGTGCAGTAGTCGAAGTTTTGGGATTTGTATTTTCTGATTTGGGCGGGAGTTGCTCCATTGTGGTATAATTCACGTAGTTTTTCGGTTTGTGGTTTGTAGTAGTCGCCTTTTATTGCATTGTAGATTTGCCTTAATGATGCTCTGCTGTGTGGTTGGGTGTTTGTGATTGGAGCTCTGAAGAATGTGAATAGTGGGTTTTCGGGTGGGTCTGGGACAACGGGGTGTATGGGTGCGTGTTCTAATTGTTCGAGCATTGTTAGGTTTTTTAGTTTTTTGTTCATGTTGTTTAGTTTGAAAGTTTATAAAGTTTGAAAGTTTGAAAGTTTGAAAGTTTGAAAGTTGGGGGCGAGGCGTGCCTCGCCCGTACATTGTGTGTTTTTGTTGGCGGTTGGATTTGGGACGATTGGGACGTTTGGGACATTTGGGCGGGCTGACCTTGCCCTTACGGTGTGTATTGTTGTTGGCGGTTGGGATTTAGGACGATTGGGACGTTTGGGACATTCGGGCAGGCTGACCTTGCCCTTACGGTGTGTAGTTTTGGTTTAGGATTTTTTCGAGGTCTGACTTTTTGTAGTAGATTTTTCCTTGTAGTTTTGCGTAGGGCAGTATTTTTTTTGTTCTTAATGTTTGTAGTGTTCTTGGACTGATGTGTAGGATTTGCATTACGTCTTGTCCGTCTATCCAATCTTCTATTCTTGTTATGAATGGGGTTAGGCAGTGTAGCGGGTGCGAGGGACGGAGTGGGACATTTTGGACTGTGGTGGTGGGATTGGGATTTGACTGCGCCTTGCATTGGGTTGTTGATGTGGGTGGGTGTTTCATATTTTTGATTTTTTTTGGAATTTTTCAAACAGGGTTTGAGCATCGTTTTCAGCTTGTGATAGGGCTTTTATTTTTCCTTTTTGCAGGAGTTGGTCGCGCCACTCTCTGCACTCTTTGATGTGGAACATTAGTCGTGCTCCCATTCTGCTGTGCGGTATTTCTCCTGCGTGGCAACGGTTGTAGATGGTCTGTTTTTTCCATTGGGGGAAAATGATTTTGATGATTTCGTGAATGTCGACGTATCGATCTTCATCGAGGGGCTCGGATTGTCCTGTTTGAATGTTGTCGATTTTTTGATTTAGGGTTTGCACTTGTTCTAAAATTGTTTTTACTGCTTTTGGCAGTTGGTCGAAAGTTAGGGTTTCCATTTTTTTTGTTTAATTGTTTAATTGTTTAATTGTTTAGTGTTGGATTATTCTTTGCCTTTCATTTTTTTTTGAGAGCAAAAAAAACGAAACAAAAAAAAACTCTTTACCAAAAATATGCTTCCACTGCGTTCCGGCATTTTTGGTGGTAATGTATTCGCTACGCTCATCGTTTTTTATGCTGCGCTTTATTTCTTGGCGTTGTATCTTTGCGATTTGGCAAGGTCGTTATTTGTATGAACAAAAATGAATTGCGGTGCAAAGTAACGAAAAAGAAAGGCTTTACACGGGTGTTTACACGGGT
>QMCD01003423.1_pt1 | contig 11396 bp, 14 predicted proteins | sample 1821841 | NCBI WGS metagenome assembly QMCD01 (sample SAMN01991225, study PRJNA193472) | Termite gut metagenome, whole genome shotgun sequencing project. | isolation source: worker | host: Macrotermes natalensis | reverse complement strand
TATCCAACCGGTTATTGAGAATTGTAGCATCCAGGCCGATATTCTGATTGATGATAGTTTCCCAGCTCCGTTCGCGGGCGACCATTCCGTCAAGCCGGAGAGACTGTGTACGTGTTCCTGCTCCGAATGGATAAATCATTATTCCGCCCCAACCACTCTTTCTCGGTACAAGCTTCTGTATGAAATCATATAATCCGATTCCTTCCTGATTCCCTGTTTTTCCGTATGATGCGCGTAGTTTGAGTTCGTTTACAAATTTAACCGGCTTCATAAATCCCTCTTTCGATATACGCCATCCTGCCGAAACTCCGGGAAAGAATCCCCAGCGCTTATCCGCTCCTGAGAAGCGGGAACTCCCATCATATCTGAGATTAGTCTCAAATAAATATTTCTCATCATATACATAGCCAAACCTGCCGAAGAAAGAGTTTATGCTCCAGTGGCTGCCGCCGCCGGAGTTTCTCATATTGTTTGTATTCCCTAACTCTAAGTCCCATATACCGTTTTTGAAACCGTCGCGCCATGCACTGAAGGTATCATAGTTGTTCTCTTCATGCGCGGCGCCTCCCATTACATCGATAGTATGTTTCCTCCCCAAGTTCTTATTGTATTGGAAGTAACCAGTATAGTTGCGATATTGTGTTTCAGCATTTGTTTGCGTCAGACTGGCTTCGTCGGGATTTACATCATAATATGCAATCTGGTCGTCCCAGGTGTACAGAGGGACTGATTTGGCAGGGTCTTTTGAATTCATGGATGTTTGTATAATTCCTGCCTGCAATATCAACTTGAATCCGTCGAAGACATCCGTAATCAGCCTGAAATTCGTATTCAATTGATTGGTTTTATAATTGGATACAGCCTTTTCTCTAGCCATTGCTACGGAATTACTCCATCCTCCCTGCGCGAAATAATTTCCCGAAGGGGTGTAAACCGGATGATTCGACATATCGAATATCCCTTCTCCGATACCCCAGTCGCCACCCCCGCCTATACTGCTGCGAACCTGGCTTTCGAAGGATACTTTGGTCTCCAGTTTGACCCTGTCGAAGAAGAAATAATCATAGTTCAACCTGAGATTATATCTCTTATTATTATCAGCAGCATACCTGACAACGCCTCTCTGGTCTATATATCCGGCCGACAGGTAATAGTTTGAATTTTCACCGCCACCTGATATACTCAGGCTGTGCTTTTGCTGAAATCCGTTACCCAGAAGTTCTTTCATCCAGTCGGTATTGGTAAAGAAGAGCATCCATCCTCCGTATAAAGGATGTGGTATGGGATTAGGATCATTATTCCGTATCCTGTTCAGATAATCTTGGGTGTACATCGGCGTAACCCCGTTATGGATATTGGCTTCATTATCCATGATCGCCATTTCGTAAGTAGTAGGGCTTTTCATCATACCTGCACTTTTGGTGACCGCGAAATTTCCACTATAATTAATCCTGGGTTTACCGCGTTTACCGCTTTTTGTAGTCACCAGGAATACTCCGCCTGATGCCCTTGCTCCATAGATAGAAGCCTGGGCATCTTTCAATATGCTTATCGATTCTATATCATCTGGTCCCAGAAGGTTAATGTCTCCTGCTACCCCGTCAATGATAACGAGCGGCCCGCTGTCTCCATTCGTTGTGGAGAGGCCCCGTACCTTCATTGTAAAAGCTTCATTACCGGGTTCTCCTCCATACCTGGTAATAAGCATACCCGGTATTTCTCCCTGTAAGGCAGAAAGCGGATTGTTTACCGGTTTTGCCTGCATAACTTCACCGGATACTGTTGCCACCGCACCTGTCAGATTGGCTCTTTTTTGAGTACTATAACCTACTACCACCACCTCGTCTAATAATGTGAGATCTTCCTGCAATGCTATTTGTAATGCTTCATTATTACCGGCAGCCTGTTCTTGTGATATATAACCAATATAAGAGAATTCGAGGATATCTCTGCTACCTGATACCTCGATATCAAAATATCCGTTTATATCTGTGATTGTTCCTGTTTGTGTGCCTTTTATTTTCACTGTAACGCCGATGAGGGGGCCCCCTTTTTCGTCAACGACAGTACCGGTTATTTTCCTTGTTTGTTTTACAGCCTGATTTTCGGCTACCTGTTTTTTATCTTCTCCTTTGTACAAGACTATGTGTTTACCGTCAATAGTATATCCGATATTATTTTCATTAAATATTGTATTCAGTACAAGGGAAACGTTTTCATCTTTCACATCGAGAGAAATCTTTTTCGTCACATTTATTTCCTGTGGATTATACGTAAAATAAAAGTCCGTTTTCTGCTCAATAATTGATATCACTTCTCTTATGCTTTTATCTTTTACATTCAGCGAAATACGTGTTTTTTGAGAATAGGAAACCGAATTAAAAGATAAAAGGCTCATGAATAATATAAATAGCACAAAACTTTTTATTACCGCAAAAATTTTACGTAACCACCAAATTTTGACATTCGGTGGAATGTTTTTCATAATATAATTCATAAATTTGTAATGATTAGTTAATAATAAACTTAGACTGTTTCTAATACATTGTTGCTAAATCCGCCGGGAGAAGTTGCACCTTCTTCCGGTTTTTTGTTTTTCTGGTTTTATTTCATAGGCAAAGAGGGTTAATCAGGTTAATTAATAAAGTCAGTTCTGCTCTTTCAGGTATATTTGCTTTTCATTGATAGTATAATCTAACTTCCTCGTTTCTTTTAATATATTCAGGATATCAATTAATGTGGCATCTTTTTGTATGCGTGAATTAAATATTGTATAAGCCAGTTTGTCGCTTTGTATATCAATATTGACATTAAATTTTCTTTCCAGGGTATTCGCTATATTGGCCAGCGGTTCATCTACAAAATATAATTCTCCTACTGTCCATTGGGAGAGAACTCTGGCGTTAACAACTCCCTTTCTTATAAAACCTTTTTTTGATACTGTTACCTGCTGATTTGGTTTATCCAGTCGCACAACATTATCTATTTTGTCTTTGGAAACTTCAATAATACCTTCCAGTAATGTTATAGCTATTTGTCATTATAAGCCTTCACATTAAACTTTGTACCTAATACAGTTGTGCTAACATCTCCTGATTGTACAATAAAAGGAGACTCCTTATTATGTTCCACTTCAAAAAAGCCTTCCCCAACTATTTTTACACTCCTGTTTTTAGCAGAAAATCTTGATGGGTATATAAATTTCGTATCTGCGTTTAGCCATACTTTTGTTCCATCGGATAGAGTCAAAGTCACTGTTTGGCCCCTTGGAACATCTATTTCATTTACATTGATATTTGTACTAAGATTGTAATATCCGCTATCTAATGATGATATTTTGAATAGGTTTACAGCTAATAGAGTGATTATTATCACAGCAGCAGCTACTGCTGCAATCTTCCGGTAAATAGGCTTGATACTTATTCTGGCTTTTTGGGATTGTCCTGTTTTTTCTAAGAAGGATTGATATGCTTTCTCGATCTGTTTTTTATCAGAGTACTTTAATTCATCTTTTAATGACCAGACTTCTTCCATTTCGAAAAGCCATTTCGCATTTTCGGCCGATTCGGATATCCATTTATCTATTTCCCGAAGATCTGAGCTATTTGCTTTTTTATTGAGAAAACCGAGTATTATATCTTCATTCATAGTATCAGGCCACCTTATATCCTTAAGACAATTTAATCGGTATGAACTACGTATTCAGAAATAAAAAAAATATCAGTATTGTGTAAAACCAAGATTAACAACAATGATAGAATATGAAAATCTTTTTTTAATTGTTTCAAAGCTTTTTGTACATGAACTTCGACAGTCCTGTGAGAAATATCCATTATCTGTGCAATCTCTTTGTAACTGAGTTCCTCAAAATAACATAGCCTGAAAGCTTCCTGGCGCTTAGGTGGTAGTTTCTGCAATGCTGTTTCTAACGCTGTCTGTATGTCTCTTTTTTCAAAGCCCTTGAGTATATCATTGTCATCAGACATTTCTTTAAGGTATTGTACCCTGGCTTCTGCTATACGGATTCGGTTTTCATAACCAGCTATGACTCTGTTGTGTTTAATGTAGTTCAGGCAATTATTTTGAACACTTCTGAATAGATAAGACTGAGGGTTAGATGTTTGTAATGAATTTTTCTGCTCCCAAAAAGAAATAAAGGCTTCCTGTACCATATCTTTAGCCACATCGCCAGCTACAAACCGGCATGCCAAGGACATCATCCGGGGATATATATCATCAAAGAATATCTGGAAAACCTCCCTGTCTCCTCCTTTTATTTTTTCTATATCAGTTAATTGCAGCATATGTGGAGATCAATACCTAATAAGCAAGAATAATCATAATACTACAAATCTACAGAAATATCTTCCACAAAATTGTTAATTTTTTATTTTTTACATAGGAACGAGTTATGATATTATGTAGTTTTGTTCTTCAATAACAGCGAATAAAAATCAATCGGGAAGGAACAGAAAAGAATACTATATTTTAGGAAATAAATAATTCGAGACATAAGTTTTTTAGTACACAATCCAGGCAGTAAATTTTTAAGAGAGACTATTTGATCCACTTGGTTTACCAGATGCAAATCCTTGCAAAAATCACCTGTGATACAATAAATTTCTATAACTTTACCTTGGACTAATATAACGACCTGTTTTTATAAATGTCCTTATTGTCAAATATAATAATACCGACTATGCATCCTTTTTAGGTAATTTCTAAATGGAACGCAGGTTATTCGTTTTTATTCATTTATACTCGCTTGATTAAAGTTTTCAATCAGAAGGGTTTACTTCCTTATAATTGGATGATGGTGGGTACGATGATTCTGGTTGTGCAGGAGTTTATCAAAAGGAGAAGATACATCAAACAATCAGCTTTTATATTTCTGACATAGAAACAGTAGATGCAAAATTCCTATTACAAGGCATCAGAGGTCATTGGTATATTGAAAATAAATTACATTATACCAAAGACGTTATACAAAAAGAAGATAAAACGGCAACAAGGAACAACCTGGCGGCTGCTAATTTATCCCTCTTCAGAAACTTCTGTTTTAATATACTGAAAGCAAACAACAAGTCAATTAAATATACTTCTGAATATTTTGCTAATAATGTTCAAGAACTATTATATACTCTAATTAGGACTTAATACCCTGCCCAAAAGAGATGATTTGTTTTGATTCAAATAATAAGGAAGATATAATATTCTTATCTTTGCGGGACCATAATTAAGTAATTAAAAATATTTATTTCAACATTCTTGTGCAATTTGATAAAAATGAATATATTTATCTTATAATCAAATAGATAAATATGTAATGAGAGTAGTAAAATTAACCCTGCTGTCAGGATAGCCGATAATAGCCCCTGTGGACAGGGTAGCCGGCTGCGGTGTCTTTATTACCGGAACTTGTCCGGATATGTCAATTATAGAAATCGAAAGGATCAAAAATGAACTGAATATGTATCTGCACAGTACCATAATATCGCCGGTTAAAAAGGAAGCGTGGCCATTGTCATATTTTATGCAGTAAGGCTCTGGTAAGCCCAAGAACTAAAATAAGCAACAGTCCACGCCTATAATGGCAGGGAACTATCGACTTATTCTCGTTCTTTTAAAATTTACCAGATTTTACTACAGAGAGATAAGCCAAACACTTTCCATGTTTGATTTTACCAATATGTCCGCCGGATGCAAGCACCGGCACAACAAATGTAGGTATTATTTTTAACAAAAAAAGCGTTTCTGTTCCCAAAATGGACTGTTGTTTGCACAAAAAAAAATGATTCCCCCAATATATACCGGCTTGTATTAAAATATTCCCCATCCACTAAGACAGGCGGTATCCGTTTCTTCATCCGGCAAGCTATTGCGGCGTCATACCGTCCCGGCAAGGCCTGCCTCCGGCGTTCATGCGGAAATCTTCCACCCTGAAGGGTTGTATTTCCGCCTGAATCCTTGCCTGTCCGTACCGCCGCAAGGCTTTTTGCCAAATGAATAAACGGATGCCAGCACCGGTGTCCGCAGTATAAATTAAATATATATAAATTATGGAAGTATTAACGCCTCCCGGAAAGAAGAGTAAAGTATCCGGCGAGATCCAAACCGCGCTCCGGGTTTACTTTCCCGGTACGCAATTCAGCCTGCACACCTCTAATGGTAAGGATTATGAGGTTATCGAGGTCCGTTATACCGATGGGGTATCGCCTGGACGGGTGAAAAACGCGGTCAGGGGCTTCGAGCGCCCGGCTAATCCGGGAATAAATTTCCGGGGGCTCAGGGTGGAAGTAATCCGTGATATGAGTGCAGGAACCAGAAATTTGCTGTTGAACGAGCTTAAAAGTGTATTCAAACTGAAATCAGTACCTGCGGCGGATGACCGGGTCCAAGCCGTGAACAGCACCGCCGGGGATTACATATGTAAAATATTCAGGATGCGCGACATTGAATAATATTTTAAAATGCCAAAGAATATGAAACAGGAAGCAATCGAATTGGGTATGGTATTCTCTTCCGGTGATAATCCGGAGCTGGAATACGTCGTTACCGGCATCTGTCCGGATTCCGTTACACTGGAGAGGATTACCCAAAGGAGTGAAAGCAATAACCGCCACGGCGTCGGTTACGGCCGGTTCGAGGATTATTACAGGCTCCGGCGGAAGATGGGCAAAAAGGAGCTTAGCAGGTACCTTACCCATGACCCGGCCTGTAGCTGCGAGCCGGGATTGTATAAGACCGCGAAGGAAATCGTAGATATCGGTTTCAGGACGCTGGCCTCCTGCGGTGAGATTGTAAAAGCCACGAAAGTAGACCGCGACAAATTCATATCATCAAATCAGTACGAATTGACGGTAACATTCCTGCGTTTCGGCATTGAAGGGGATTTCCTTTTCAGGGAAGCCAGTCCCTCGAAGAACGGCTGTATACACCGGTTTTGGCAGTTATTCGAACGTATTCACTGACAACAATAAATAAAATAAGCGATGATAATCAACTGTGAAGAAAGATACCGAGAAGCATTGGAACATGCGCAAAAGACAGGGGACAATACGCTGCAAGCCTGCCTGGACAGCCTGAAGCAAAAGGAGGCCAACCGGGAGTGTGAGATAACACTGTACAACGACCGCGCACCCCTGTCGTTCTATTTTGAGATGAAAGACAGGGACGGGAACCTTGTGATGAACGGCGGCGTCCTGTATCACGGCGACCCGGACGAATCCCGCGGTTTCCAGCTGACGCCAACCAAAGGCTGGCAGGTACATACCTGATGGCCGGACAGGATCGATATTACATAAACAAGTTAAAAAAAGAGATGATTAACCTGATTAACGATGAGTTTTATAATCATTAAAAAACAAAACATATATGAAAAATTTACCTGAGAATATTCAAAAGTTCATGCCTTTGGTACAGAGGCGTATTGTTTCGGGCAGTGAAGAATTTGAAGAAACGATAGAACGGCTCGATAAAGAGCTAGGAGAAATCCCCGGAGACTGCCAAACGGAGACCGTTTATGCCCATTTCTTTTATGCCGGATGCGACTGGTTTGTCCTGAGCCGGGACAGGGAGAATGAAAGCGTTTTCTGCTATGTCATCCTGAATGGAGATGTGGAAATGAGTGAGTTGGGGGATGTATGGCTTCCCGGTTTAATCGATGACGGGCGTATCGAGCTGGATTTCTACTGGGATAAGAAACCGCTGGCTCAAGCTAAATATGAAAAATACCCTGAATATTTTCCCGAACCGGAAGATGAAGAAATAAAGGACAGTACAGGAAAAGCACAGGCTATGGAAGATGCTGTTTCGCCCTTGCCCGTCTATTGATCCGGAATCAGATAAATTAAAGAAATACACTGATTACATTTTCAACCCGTTTCCGCAAGGTACCGGGCATTTTTATTTATATAAATCCATAAAAGATGAAAGAAGACATATACAAGGAAAACGGCTATGAAGACCGGATGGACTACCTGAAGTCCCTGTCCGGCGACTATGGCGCCGATATGATGACAGTAGGCGGCATTGCCGAGATACTCGGAGAAGGAGAGGACTTCGACGGGCTGGTCAGTACGCTGGAAGATCTACCCTTTATGTAATATGTAATAACTAAAACTTAAAAACGATATGAAAAAAGTGAAAAAAGCAGTAGAAATATACATCGATGAAGAAATTGATGCAAGACGGTTAAAAATAGCACAATTGCTGAAAGAGGCGGCAAGCAGCCTGAGGACGTCCGATGCTGATTTGATGGAACCGCTCCGGAAAATATTCCGGTATTATGAAGAAGAGACAGGCTGTTATCCCGTATTGGCTGTCAGTAAGGACGATATACGGAATATGGGCTTCAATCCGGACCGTTTAAGTGCGGCAGAAATGCGGGGCTATGAAAATGAGTTTTCGGAAGACGCCTCCATCATGAACGCCTATTGGGATATTGTGGGACGAGTATCAAGAGATTTGGGCTTACCCGGACTGCGGACAGAAACCGGCCGTATCTACGAAGAATATAAAAAGGCGAACGGCAGGGAACCCCTGTATGCTATAATCTGGCTGGAAGACAGGGGTTATAATAACCTTCCGAGGCCGGAAACCGTTAAACTGTCATTGGATGTGGATGAAAGCGAGGATGAACAGGTCTATATGAATTTCCGGGGATATACCGATATGGAAGAATGGCTGTATTCGACACTGGAAGAAGACAGTAACAGCGAAGATGCCTGGTGTTACGAAACGCCGGAACACCGTATTGAATTTTTTGATAAGCTGACTTAAGTATTGACGAAATATAAATATAAAAAAATCAAATCAAATCAAAATAAAGAACTTATGAACCCTGATAATGTATTGATATTCATCTTACCGCTTTGCGATTTTTCAGACGAGGAATCGCAAAGCCTTTCCCTTGACGAGCTGGACAGGCTGTGGAAACAGAGCCGGATCACCAAATACAGATTAGAGAATTTCCTGAAAGATGTAAATGACGACATGCTGGTCGACAATACGAACAACTGGATCGTGATACGTGAAGAAAACCGGAAACAGGTAAAAACATTAAGAAATCAGGTAAGCAATAGCAATATCATATGAAAATCATTTGCACCCGTTGTGGCAGCAACCAGAGATACCCGTATAAACGCCGATACCAATAAAAGTGTCAGTGTTTTTTAAAATCAGAAAAGAAAAGGCCATGCCCCCATTTGATTCCCCATTTTGCACAACCACCAAAGAACGTTGGCTCAGGGAGTTCCTTGAAAAGACAGATTTTGAGGAACTCTTCAAGAAGATGGAAGAAACACAGAAGTATCGCAAAGAAAATCCCGATTGGGAGCGCCCTGTGGTCATGTACGGCATCCGCAAGAAGCATAAGCGCATCAAAAAGCAGGAGATATCCGTTATCATCGACCTGACGCCGTGGCAGGAGCGGGCGCGTATGGCGGAGACGCACTGGTATAAGATTCTTTATAAGCGTCCCGCGTCGGATGTGGAATGGGAAGAAATGAAAAGGAAGAACCCCGTCAAAAGATATTGGATCTGGCCTTACTTCATGGAAAAAGGCTGGACTGTCGACAGGATAGTCTCCCATATCGCACAGGATGACAAGGAAGCGTACGGACTGGAAACAGCAGGGCTTATACAGGCATTTGAAAACCATTACCGGCGAAAAATCCGCATATACAGGCGGGAGGCCGCTGTACAATTAGAACTTTTCCATGGATAAGCCTTATTACATTTCATCATTAAGCCACGGCAAGGATTCGCTTGCGATGATTTTGATGCTGATAGAAAAACAATAGCCTTTGGACGAGGCGGTATTCTTTAATACCGGCATGGAGTTCAAGGCGTTGTACGATACGAGGGATAAGCTGCTCCCCATCCTGGAAGCCAACGGCATCAAATATACGGAGTTAAATCCCGACAAGCCTTTTTTGTATTCGATGCTGGAGAAACCCGTCAAAAAGCGGGGAACGGATATTATCCATCAATACGGCTACTCCTGGTGCGGGGGTACCTGCCGCTGGGGAACGAGCGAGAAGCTGCGTACCTTGAGGAAATACATGGGCGACAGCTGTTTCTACTACGTTGGCTTGGCAAGTGACGAGCCGGAACGCTTCGGGAAAGAATGGGATCCCAACCGTATATTGCCATTAGCCGACTGGGGAATCACCGAAGCGGACGCTTTGGCCTACTGTTATGAAAAAGGCTTTGACTGGCGTGAGGACGGCATAGCGTTGTATTCCATACTGGACAGGGCCGGCTGCTGGAATTGCGGCAATAAGAATTTAAAAGAACTTTATAACATGTACAGATACCTTCCCGATTACTGGGAGAAACTGAAAGAACTGCAATCAAAGACGAATCGCCCGTACAGGCGTAAAAGCGGGGAAACCATATTCGACCTGGAAATACGTTTCCGGGAAAAACAGGCTATCGGTTCCCTTTCTGCGGGCAAGGCATATCCGTATTCATAACGCTTTTCGCGAGATACACTTCGTTTTTTCCGGAAATCTCCACCTGTGCAGGTGTATTTCCGAAAAAATCACGCGTCGGCAGAATACGGCCCTGCACCCCCGAAAAAGAACCGATAGCTTATGAATTATCATAAAAACAGATAAATGGAACAGACAGGAAAAGAATATATCGAAAAACTGGAGCATGGCGGAGAATACATCCGCTATACTTACCGGTATGCGGGAGGAATAATGTACCGCTGCATACAACCGTCCATAGAAGAATGCCGCAGGATGCGAGACCTGTGGATCAAAGAGAATTACCTGGTCTTTAATAACCAGACAGTGTTCCGGCAGGACACCGGCGAGAGGTTTGCCGTCCTTAATACCGATATAAAGGGATATATCCTGCTTATCCATGAGCGTACAGCCGGAATTGAAGCGGTACGGCGGGATGCATTCTTTTTGAGATACGCCCTGTCCATCCGGAATGAATTGGCAGGTATCCATGATGAAGATACGGTTTATGCATTAATGATACGGAGTTATCACCTGGTCTTCAACAGGAGAAATAAATAGACAACCAATTAATCAATTAACCGATCAATAAACTTAAAATGAGACAAAATGAGTAAACATGTACTGACACCCGGGTTTTCGAATATTCCTGTCCGGGATTTACCTGTTTGGGTAAAAGTCTTTAAGAAAGAAGGCATTACTTCCGCGGAGGAAATACAAAAGGAACTGATACTTATAGACGACCTGCTGACCCTCCGGAAAAGAGGACGGAAAGACTTGCTGAGAGAACGTATAGAAAAAGAATCCGGTTACACCAAAAAATGAAAAATAAAAAAATAAAAAAGATGAACCTTATGGAAATGACACATGCATTTTGGGATTTTATAGAAGAAAACCTTCCCGGTTATTACCACCGCGACG
>QMCD01002186.1_pt1 | contig 11400 bp, 11 predicted proteins | sample 1821841 | NCBI WGS metagenome assembly QMCD01 (sample SAMN01991225, study PRJNA193472) | Termite gut metagenome, whole genome shotgun sequencing project. | isolation source: worker | host: Macrotermes natalensis | reverse complement strand
AACAAGGCGCGGCATCGCGGCGAATGTGACGGGCAATCCGCGTATGTGTCCGACCGCACTTAGTAGTTTGGATGATAAAATAGACCTGCTGTACCGTCAAAATGCCACCCTTGAAAAAATGGCAGAAACACTATTCAGGCAGTGGTTTGCGGAGGAAGCGAAGGAGGAGTGGGAAGAAAAAACAATAAATGACGTTGTATCAATCAAAGGCGGAACTACCCCAAGTACAAAAGAAGCCTCGTATTGGGACGGAAATATTTATTGGAGTACACCTAAAGATTTGTCTAACCAACAATCCGTATACTTATTTGAAACAGAAAGAAAAATCANNACAAATTAGTTCCGGATTATTACCTAAAGAGACTGTACTTCTGTCTTCTCGTGCACCTATTGGATATTTAGCAATAACAGAGATACCGACAGCTATAAATCAAGGTTATATAGCCATTGTTTGCAATAAAATAGTTTCACATTATTTTATGTATTTATGGTGTAAATTCAATCTGGAAGAAATAAAAAATTCAGGGAATGGTTCTGTTTTTCAAGAAATATCGAAAGGCGTTTTTAAACAATTGACAATATTACTTCCTCCCAGAGAGTATTTGTCTGATTTCAACAGTACGATTGAACCGATTTTCCAAAAAATAAAAATAAATCAATCCCAAATTCGCACCCTTACACAATTACGCAATACTTTATTGCCAAAGTTGATGAGTGGGGAGCTAAGGATCTAAATTAAAGAGACTATGGAAGATATAGTATTGTTAAATTATAACGAAGTTCTTCGGGATATTCAGGACAAAGACAACCATTTGTTAATTGGAAATGGTTTTAATTATGGTCTTGGAATAAACACTGGTTATAAGTCTATCTTCCAGAAAATGATTGAGAATAATCAAGACATGTACAAAGAGGCGATGTCAATGATGGAGGAATGTTGCTTTGATTTGGAAGAATTTATTGGGAAATTGGAAGGTGATATTGACAACAATAATCTATTTTTGAAAAAATATGTAAGAAATAAAGTCAAGTTTGATTTTATGCAGGCGACGCATGAGATTGTTAAGTCAGAAATAAAGAGTATCTACGCAGAAAAAAATGAGGGTGTTTTTCTCTTACTTCAAAATTTCACAAATTACTTTTCTTTGAACTATGACTCTTTCTTATACATACTTCTCTTAAAATATAAGTCCATAAGCGATGAGGAAAAAAACTCAATAGCTTTCCAGCCATCAATTAAATTTATAGAAGCTGATTTTGATACAAAACAGAATGATATCTACACCGAAATTAAAGAGGCTCGGGATAATGGAACACTTACAATCAATTTAGGAGCTAATCGTTCCATGGAAAAATCATGTAGTACATTAACAAAAAGTCATTTCACGACAGAAATCAAAGAATATTCAAAAACGAAAGGTTGGAAGCCAAAGGATGTTGATAGAGTCGTTAAAAGAATAATTGAAGAAGAACAAAGAAATAAGCTATTGAATAAAGTTGATGACGGAAGCAAGCAACTAACTTTGTTTGGTAGTGAGCCGGAATTCGTTTTTGTAAATAGTAAGACTCAGAATTTATTTTTTCTCCACGGTGCCTTCCACATATATAAAGATGGGCGCAGGATAAAGAAAATAACACAACAATCAGATAAAGCATTGTATGATAAATTGGAAGAAATAATTAACGATAATAAAAAAGACATTGTTTGTGTATTTCAGCATAAAGATAAAGCTGAAGCGATTAATAACAATGAATACCTCTTGAACTGCCTTAATAAATTGGGAGGATTAATCGGGAATATGGTTATTATAGGAAGCTCGTTGGCTGATAATGACAACCATATTTTTGAAAAGATAGAGAGTTCAGGGGTCAACACTGTATATATTTCTACATTGTCTAAAGAGAAAGAGAAACAATATGAATTGGCCAAAGCTAAATTCCCAACGAAAAATATTTTCCTTTTTGATGCGGACACAATTTCATACGAAATTAACAAATAAGTACCAAAATAACTGCAAAATATGAATCAGAAAAGTCTTGGAATATTGACTAACGAGCAGGCAGATTCTTTGCTGGGATTACCTAAGAAAGTTTTGCGTGATAAAGAAATTGTAGACACACTTTCGTTGGATCAAACATTTCCATTTCATACACGCATAGAGTTAATATCTCCTACGGATGATGAGTTTGTGTTTCTGTGGGAAATAAATCAAAGTGCGAAAAATACCATTCGAATTAGTCTGCATGTGCAAGACAACGATAGTAATATCGGTTTAATGCGTGTTGATTTTAACAGTGGACACAGGAATCCGGAAATGATTTCAGATTTGTTACCGAAGCGATTTCATGTTTATGCCGGAAAGCAATTTTCAAATGATGATCATCATATACACTATCATGTAGAAGGATATAAATCGCTCGCATGGGCGATACCTTTAGTTGATGATCCGTTTAAAATGAAAACACTTGATGAGACTAATTTTAACAACAGTTTAATCAATTCTATATACCAGTTCGCCCAAGCGATAAATATAGAAACAAATATAACCATTAATCCTCTGTTGATATGAGTAACTGGATTGACAACAGCATAAACGAGTACCATAAGTGGTTTCGAGACAAAACGCAGTTCATTAAAGATGAAACAACAGGATGGTATAGTATTACGACACCTTTTGTGGGGCTATTTAATGATACAATAGAAATTTATGCTAAATTAGAAAATGGGCAAATAATTTTGTCTGACGATGGACATACTCTTGCCAATTTGGAGCTATCGGGGACACCGATTTCCCGTTCTCCCAAAAGAAAAGAATGGTTGGATATGATTTTATTAAACTATGGTATCACATTAACGACTGAAAATGAACTACAAACGGTGACTACTGAAGGTCATTTTCCGCAGAAGAAATTCAATCTGATATCAGCTATATCCGAAGTTTCCGATATGGCAATGATGGCTAAGCATACTGTTTCTTCTCTATTTAAAGAAGATGTTAGGTCTTTTTTTGACGAACAACAGATGATATATACTCCTGAATTTATCGCAAAAGGTACTACCGGTATAGAGTTTACATTTGATTTTCAAATAGCCGGCAGGCAAAAGGAATTAGTAGTAAAATCATTTAATTCGCTCAATAAAATGAATGTTCCCAATTTTCTGTTTGGCTGGGAGGACATAAAAGAATCTAGAGAAAGAATATCCGGAAAAAAATTAGATGGAATTGCGATAATAAATGATACAGATAAAGAATTAAAATCAGAATATATTGATGCACTCAAAAGTAAAGGCGCTGTTCCTATTCTTTGGTCTCAGCGCTATTTACCAGAAGAGAGAGAAAAATTAACAGCATAGAGTCATGACCTGCATATCCCATATTGAAACATTCACCATAGAATGGCTTGAAAAGCAAGACCATCAACATATTCGATGTGAATTATTTTCAGATAACATTTCCTGTTAATAAAAATAATACCTATCTTTGCAATGAAGATCACATTTTCCGATAAAAAACTCAACAAAATAGCCAATGATGACCGGAAAATGGATAGAGAGCTCGGCAAGCCAAGGGCGGAGAAACTCAGGCTCAGGCTTACACAATTGCAAGATGCAGAAACGTTGGAAGATGTACGGTATTTACCAGGTAATTATCACGAACTTACGAACGATAGGAAAGGACAATGGGCATGCGATCTTGATCAACCCTATCGTTTAGTGTTCGAACCTCATGAGAAGCCCATTCCTACTAACGAGCATGGCCAATACATTTGGCTCAAAATAGTTGGAGTGGAAATTATAGAAATCATCGATTACCACAAAGAAAAATAGTCATGGCGAAGCAAAATCAATATTTTCCGCAATCACGCCCTCATCCGGGGATCACGCTTGCAGAGAAACTGGAAGAAATGGGGATGGGGGCTAAAGAGTTTGCTGTGCGTACCCGTAAACCGGAGAAAACAATCAGTGCAGTTCTGAATGGTAAAAGCTCGATCACTTCCGATATGGCTATCCAATTTGAACAGGTAACTCAAATTCCTGCACATTTTTGGATGAATAGCCAGCGAAAGTACGATGAATTTTTAGCAAGAAAAAAATACGAAGAAACGATCAATACTGCTACTGCATGGGCACAGCTGTTTCCTTTGACACAGATGATTAAATCCGGATGGATAGCGAGAGTAACTTCTATTCAGGAAAAGACTACCGAACTATTGCGTTTTTTCGGCTTTGCCGATCATCAGGCATGGGAAGAATACTACTATAAACAACAATTGAAAGTGGCTTTCCGTATCTCATTGGCTCAGACACAAGGTGCCCATGCTATTTCAGCCTGGTTGCGTAGAGGTGAATTACAGGCAGAACGACTTCCGGTCAAGGCGTTTGATAAAAAGCAATTAGAATCGTCGTTACCTGAAATCAAATCATTGGTGGCAACACAGCCGGAAGATTTTTTTAGCCGTTTGCAAGCTATTTGTGTGGGAGCTGGAGTAAAGGTTATCTATACGCCTTGTTTGCCCAAAGCTCCCATTAACGGAGCAACCCGTTGGATCAATGATACTCCTTTGGTGCAATTATCGGGAAGGCATAAACGGAATGATATATTTTGGTTCACCGTATTCCATGAATTGGCACATATTTTATTGCATGGGAAAAAGGATATTTTTTTAGAAGAGGTGGATTATCAGGGAAAAGATATGGAAAAGGAACAACAGGCCGACAACTTCGCCGCAGATTATCTATTGTCGGAAAGAGAAGAACAAGAAATACTTGATGTTCCTTTGAGTATTCTCAATATCCGTGCTTTTGCCGAAAAATTCCATACGCATCCGGCATGTATCATAGGACGTCTACAACATAGAAAACTGATATCTTTTTCATGGGGAAACGAACTGATTGAAAAAATAGAGCTTCCGTCATGACAAAAATCACCGAATCCCATATCGAAGAGTTTGCCATAGAGTTACTTGAACAACAAGGATACGAATATATTTATGCCCCGGAAATAGCTCCTGACGGTGAAACACCCGAACGTGAAAGCTATGAGCAGGTTTTGCTTGTGGAACGTTTGCGGCGGGCAATACGTCGCATCAATCCGAAAATCCCTGTCGAGCAACAGGAAGAAGCCATCCGTGAAATTCAGCGTATAGCATCACCGGAACTGATAGCAAACAATGAAAAATTCCACAGCTATCTAACAGAAGGGATTCCGGTAAGTTATCAACACAGTGGCAACGAGCGGGGAGATTTGGTTTGGTTGATTGATTTTCACAATCCGAGGAACAATGACTTTGTGGTAAGTAATCAATTTACCGTTATTGAAAACAACCAAAACAAACGCCCGGATATTTTGCTGTTTGTAAATGGTTTACCGTTGGTGTTGGTCGAATTGAAAAATCCTGCTGATGAAAATGCAACCATACATTCTGCCTTTCGGCAGATAGAAACCTACAAGGTACAAGCTCCCTCCCTGTTTACATACAATGCGTTGTTAATCATATCGGACGGATTGGAAGCAAAAGCCGGTTCGCTTTCTGCCGGCTTGAGCCGTTTTCTGGTATGGAAATCGGCTGACGGAAAAGGAGAAGCTTCTCATTTGATCAGCCAGCTTGAAACGATGATTAGAGGGATGTTGAATAAGGAAACATTGCTTGATTTGATACGTTATTTCATTGTATTTGAGAAGACAAAACAGGAAGATACCCAAACCGGTGTCATTACCATTAATACAGTCAAAAAGATTGCTGCCTATCACCAATATTATGCCGTCAATCGTGCCGTTGATTCTACGCTAAGGGCTGCAGGATTTATAAAGAAAGGGCAGGAAAACATTTTGGGCGAACCTCCAGCCAGTTACGGTTTACCGGGTGTAGATCATCAACCCGTTGGAGACCGGAAAGGAGGGGTAGTTTGGCATACGCAAGGCAGCGGGAAGTCTTTGTCAATGGTCTTTTATACCGGGAAGCTGGTGCTCGCCATGGACAATCCGACCATTGTGCTTATTACCGATCGCAATGACTTGGACGATCAGTTGTTTGATACTTTTGCCGCCTCCAAACAGTTGTTGCGTCAAACGCCTGTACAAGCGGAAAACCGTTCTCATTTGAAAAAATTGTTGAAAGTGGGTTCGGGAGGCATCGTGTTTACTACTATACAAAAATTCAATCCCGAAGAAGGAAATGTTTATGATTTGCTATCTGCGCGTGAGAATATTATCGTGATTGCGGATGAGGCCCACCGCACCCAATATGGTTTTAAGGCGAAAACGATAGATGCAAAGAGTGAAACGGGCGATGTTATCGGTAAAAAAACAGTCTATGGGTTTGCAAAATATATGCGGGATGCCTTACCCAACGCGACCTATTTGGGATTTACGGGTACCCCCATCGAAAATACGGATGTAAATACACCGGCCGTATTCGGAAATTATGTGGATATTTATGATATAGCACAAGCGATAGAGGACGGCGCCACCGTTCGTATCTATTACGAAAGTCGCCTGGCAAAGGTCAAGCTGAGCGAAGAGGGACGAAAATTGGTTGAAGGCCTGGATGAGGAGCTGGAACAGGAAGATTTGACAGAGGCTCAAAAAGCCATTGCCAAATGGACGCAGTTGGAAGCGCTTGTCGGAAGTGAGAACCGGATAAAGCAAATAGCCGGAGACATTGTTGCTCATTTTGAAGAACGGCAGGCTGTTTTTGAAGGGAAAGGGATGATTGTTACTATGAGCAGACGTATTGCTGCTGAATTGTATGATGCCATTATAGCGATAAAACCCGACTGGTATTCCGGTGAATTGAACAAAGGGGGTGTTAAAGTGGTGATGACAACAAGTTCTTCGGATGGACCTAAAATAGCCAAACATCATACTACAAAAGAGCAACGCCGCAAATTGGCAGAACGAATGAAATCGCTGGATGATGAACTGAAATTAGTGATTGTCAGGGATATGTGGCTTACCGGATTTGATGCTCCCAGCATGCACACTTTGTATATCGACAAACCCATGAAAGGGCACAATCTGATGCAAGCCATCGCTCGTGTGAATAGGGTATATAAAGATAAGCCCGGAGGATTGGTGGTTGATTACCTGGGTATTGCTTCCGATTTGAAAAAAGCATTATCGTTTTATTCCGATTCGGGAGGTAAAGGCGATCCAGCTATCGCACAGGAACAGGCAGTTTCGTTAATGCTCGAAAAATTGGAGGTTATATCCAATATGCTGCACGATTTCTCGTATGAAGATTATTTTGAGGGGGATACATCAAAAAAGTTGCATACTATACTTGCAGCCGAAGAGTATCTTTTAGGTTTAGACGACGGTAAAAAGCGTTTTATAAATGAAGTTACCGCCCTATCGAAAGCCTTTGCGATTGCGATTCCACATGATCAGGCAATGGATGCGAAAGACGAGATCGCTTTTTTTCAGGCGGTAAAAGCCCGTTTGGCAAAATTTGACCATACCGGTTTCGGGCGATCTAACGAGGAGTTGGAAACAACCATTCGGCAGGTCATAGATAAGGCTTTGGTGAGTGAACAGGTGATTGACGTTTTTGATGCTGCCGGATTGAAAAAACCAGATATATCTATCTTGTCGGAAGAGTTTTTGCAGGAGTTGAAAGGTATGGAGCATAAAAATATTGCACTTGAAGTGCTAAAAAAATTGCTGCATGACGAAATCAAGGATCGGGCAAAGAAAAATCTGGTGAAGAGTAAATCATTCATGGAGATGCTCGAAAATTCCATCCGGAAATACCACAACAAAATACTCACTGCCGCAGAGGTTATTGAAGAACTGATTGAATTAAGCCGCGACATCGTCGCCATGGACAACGAGGCCAAAACAATGGGCCTGACCGATTTTGAATATGCGTTCTATACTGCAGTTGCCGATAATGACAGTGCCAAAGAGTTAATGCAACAGGATAAACTAAGGGAATTAGCCGTTGTTCTTACGGAAACCATACGTCAAAATGCTTCTATCGACTGGACCATAAAAGAGAGTGTAAAAGCTAAATTGAAAGTTTCAGTCAAACGATTACTCAGAAAATTCGGCTATCCGCCGGATATGCAAATGTTGGCGACAGAAACCGTATTAAAACAAGCGGAGATAATTGCAAATGAGTTGGCTAATAACAAATAGAAGGCATTGTCAACAGCATTTTAGACGAAGGCGAATTGCTGAAAGCAGCAGTGCAGAGCTAATAAGTAATGCAAATACTCCAATCCCATATAGATGTTTATAAATCTCTTTTTCGAGGAAGAGAAGATGTATATGCTGTTCGTTGGGAAAAGGATGGGCGAAGCGGGTATATGCCCGCTTATAAAGTGGATTGGGAGGATTATAACCGATATAAGTCGTCAGGTGGAACTTTTTCCGGCTATACGAAAAAGGAATACTTGCCTTTTAATGATACCGTAGTAAAAGAACATTTTCTTGGAAAAACGACCATCGGGATCTATCCCCTGTTGCCAGATAATACCTCGTTTTTTATAGCTGCTGATTTTGATGAGGCTAATTGGCAGGAATCCATACTCAAATTGCACAAAGTCTGTTGGAATGTTGAATTACCTGCTGTGATTGAACGTTCCCGCTCCGGCAATGGCGGACATTTATGGCTGTTTTTTGAGGAAAATATTCCGGCTTTTCAGAGTAGGAAGATCATGTTTCAACTTCTTTTACAGTCCGGAATAATCTCTAAATTTGAAAAAGAACCAAGTTTTGATCGACTCTTTGTTTATTGTTTACCCCTTCACATTTGAAGGTAAGTTGGTACAGTAATAGGGAGGGTACAGCGTTCCGGTAAACCTCCGGTAATTTTTGATTACAGGGATTCCAAAATTGATTATTTCGACAGGATGTTCAAGCAGCGAAACAGGTACTATAATAAACTTAGAAAATAACGATGTGTCAGATAAAGCAGGTAAACGCTGTGGAGAGTTTCGTAGTGTCTGCTGTCGAATTGAGAGAGGAACTGGGAATGGGTTGTAAGAGGACGATATTCATTTTGCAGATATAGAAATAAATTCTTATTTTTGTATCAACCTTTTCAGTTATCACGCAATTTACTGTAGAATGGTGCTAACCGATGGTGGGTAAAATCATGGGACTTGAATGAAGTCGTATTTGTAACAGCTTGATTTACAATTCAAATAAGGTGATCCAAACGTTCTTGTAGAGCCCCGGGCGGATCACAGTATAAAAAAGCCAAAAGGCGACGAAGGGAAGACAATCCCCGCAATATCAACAGATTGCGGGGATTTTTGTTTTTTATTGAGCATCTGCTGTTGAATGTAGGGATTAGTCCTTAGTATTCGTCTGTCTGATCTATGCGGATGGTCGTCTCGTCAAGGGAAAAGCTTTGTGCCCGGGCCCGGATCCCGGCTTTGTCAGCCTCGGTGAGCGAGCCTCCGTAGATTAGCAGGATATCCCGTCGTTTGACATGTATGTTGCTTTTAAGTAGGTGATTACCATTATAAACACCAACCTCCTCAATATACTCTCCGGCATTGGCCCTGAATTTCTCTTCACGCACAAGCAAATATCCCAAATAGATGCTTGGCATGATCGTGACGACTATAACGATCGACATGATCCGGGCGATCCTTTTCTTTCGTTCCTCACTGATGCCTTTCCTGCGTATGGGAAATTTCAGCAATCGTGACACAATCGTCGCTGCAAAGGCTATGCAGACCGTGTTGATCGCAAACAGGTAGAATGCACCCAAAAACAACGTCAACTGCCCCGTCGCCAAACCGAAACCGGCTGTACACAACGGAGGCATCAGTGCTGTGGCAATTGCTACGCCCGGTATGATGTTCCCTTTCTGCGTACTGCTGACGGCAATGATGCCGGCAAAACCGCCGAACAAGGCTATCAGAACGTCGAAGATCGTAGGGCTCGTGCGAGCCAACAGTTCCGAATTGGCAGCATCGACAGGTGTGATAGCGAAATAGGCTGTGGAGACAGCCACGCTCGCCGCGACGGCAAATGCGAAATTTTTGATGGAGTGCCTTAATAGAGTCAAATCATAGGTCGCAATACTATAACCCATTCCGTTGATCGGCCCCATCAGTGGTGAGATGAGCATTGCGCCTATAACAACTGCCGTTGAGTTCGTGTTCAACCCTATCGATGCGATAACGATCGCACAGGCCAGTATCCAGATGTTGGTACCCCTGAACGAGACGCTCTCACGAATATATTCGTCGATCTCGTCGAATTTTTCCTTCTGCCCGCGCAGATCAATGTAGCTCAGAAAACGTTTCAGCATAGAAGTCAAACGATATTGTTTTTTGCGAATATAAGAAAAATCGTTCAAAATAGTTGTTTTATGCAGAAAAATCGTACTGAAAAAGATACAAAACTTCATTAGATTATGTATAAGAGGTGAAAAATACAGTAGCGCAAACGATGTAGAAATGAATAATCCAATCCTTTTTAGTACAAAAAAGAGTTAAAAAATATTAAATCACGTCTATGATCATTATTCTTTTTACCGAGCAAACAGGCGATGTTATGTTATGTAACTTATTGAATAGTAGATTGTTTTTTGAATATTTCGATAAAAAACACTCCCACCCCAAATCAGATGTATCCAAAAAAACTTCTAATCGGTTGATCTTTATTGTTGTACAAGTGGGAAAAACAGATAAATTGAATTATCTTTGCATCAGAATATGAAGACAGAAAAAAGAACCCTAACAAGCTCGTATTCTGCTTAAAATGAAACATTGTTTCCGATACAACCGTTTTTCAAAGAGCAGCTCCCTGTTGCTTCTGTTATTTCTCTTGACAATTTTCCGCACTTATGGAGTGACTCGCTATGTAAAACCGGCGGCAACTGGAACCGGAAACGGGAGCAGTTGGGCTAACGCTTCCGGCGACTTGCAAGCCATGATCGACGCCTCTGCTTCCGGCGATGCAGTCTATGTAGCCGCGGGCACCTACTACGCAAGGCGGGGAGCCTTGGCCGTAGACGAACACCAGATACAATCCCACCCGGAACGCTACTACTCCTTCGTCATGAAAGAGGGCGTAAGCGTCTACGGTGGCTTTCCGGTAAACGGCTCCGTCTCGGACCCGGCGCTGCGCCCCAAACAACCCGCAGGCAAATACACGTGGGAACTGACTAATCGTTCCATTCTCACAGGCTCCGTTCCGCCGGACCTCTTTGGTTTGGAAGATAGCTGGGAATTCGACCCGCAGCGCGGGTGGAACCCGGTAGGATACATCGACAACGCCCTGCACGTCGTATGGTTTGCCGTCAACGGCTTCCAGGCGGCCGTGGGCGACAACCCCGCCCGCGCCAACCCGCTGAACACCCCGGCGGTGTTGGACGGTTTCACCATCGAAGGCGGTTATGCGGACGGCTTGGAATTCGGCGGCGGGACCATCGGGA
>QMCD01004639.1_pt1 | contig 11403 bp, 13 predicted proteins | sample 1821841 | NCBI WGS metagenome assembly QMCD01 (sample SAMN01991225, study PRJNA193472) | Termite gut metagenome, whole genome shotgun sequencing project. | isolation source: worker | host: Macrotermes natalensis | reverse complement strand
GACGACACTCCCGAACTTGCGGGCGCGTTCGGCGGCGCGGAATTCAAATCTTTTGTCTGTGTTCCCGTGACGCTCTACAGCCAGTTTTGGGGGATCATAATCGCTCAGTGTGACACAACCAGACACTGGGAGGAGGGGGACATACGCCTTCTCAAATTGGCGGCGGGAGCTGTTGTAAGTTTGTTAATGCGGGTTGAAACCGAATCTGAGCTTATCCGGGCGAAAGAGCTGGCGGAACTTTCCAGCAGGGCAAAAACGAATTTTCTTTCCCGCACGAATCTTTGTCGATTTACCCATCTTGTTTAATTGCTGAATTTTAGCAATCGTAGTCCGGTGGTTTCTTGCAATTTTTCCAAGCGTATCGCCCGATTTAACTTTATAGTAACGCGCCGGATTGTTGAGGTAAGCGGTCATCTCGCTGAAAGTATCCTTCTTTTTGATGGTATAAGTGTCACTATAAACCGAAAAACATTCAAAATCAACTATTTTTCTCGGATTAAACGCATTTCCCAAAAAGCGCATTTCAAAATGCAGGTGCGGGCCGGTCGAGCGCCCGGTATTTCCTCCCAGTCCGATTATTTCGCCGGATTTAACCACCTGATCCGGTTTTACCAATATTTTGGAAAGGTGTGCATAGAGTGTCTCCAATCCATTGTCGTGTCTTACGACAATAAAGTAACCGTATCCTTTTTTTCCTTTCCCCATTTTTGTAATGCGGACTTTTCCATCAAAAGCGCTTCGGATGCTGTCGCCTACTTTTACCCGGAAGTCGGTTCCCGCATGAAACTGTCCCCAGCGAGGCCCATACTCGGAAGTTATCACATTTTCTATTGGAGGAAAAAAATCGGAACAACTAATAACAAAAGAATCTGGAAGAGCGGCTATCTTCATTTGATACGGATTGAGCTTAGAATTGTCCCACTCGCCGGCATAAAGGTAGCCGGCAGGATATTCTTCTTCGTCAAACTCCTCAAATTCAGCCTCCGCCGCAATCAGCGAGTCGATAAGTATCTGTTGATCCAGTATGCTTATGTTTTTGGCAATCTGATTGCTTTCGAAATCTTTGAGCAACGACAATTGTGCACTCGCTATTCCGAATGAAAAAAACAAGACAGCCGATAATACTGAAAATTTGCGTTTTTGCATCTTTCGTTTTTTAGTTCATTTCGTCTTTTCCGTAGATTAAATTAATGCTTACGGGTTTATAATCAAACAATTCTTCAGGTTTGAAGAAACGGTTAATTTCGATTACTGCATTTTCTTTTGAGTCGGATGCGTGGATAATGTTATGCTCGACACTTGTTCCGAAATCCCCGCGAATAGTACCGGGCTGAGCTTCACGACAGTTTGTAGGTCCGCACATTGTCCGAACTACCTGCACGGCATCTTTTCCCTCTACACAACCTACAACTACCGGAGTAGCCTGCATTGCCTGCTTCAACATCGGGAAAAACGGTTTGTCTTTCAGATGTGCGTAGTGGTCTTCCAGAATGGCATCACTTAACTGCATCATTTTCAGTCCTGCAAAGAATAGCCCTCTGCGTTCAAAACGGCTGATAACCTCTCCTGCCAATCCTCGACCTATTGCGCTTGGTTTCAATATGATAAATGTACGTTCCATTTCAATTAGTTTTTAAAAATTAAATTCTACAAATATAATACTCCCGGATAAAATTTTCGAGGGGAATAAATATGTTTTACGGCATATAATTTACCATCTCGTCTTTCCGGAATTTCGACATATTTATGTGAAAATTTATATGTTTATCAGCCATATTACCCCTATACGAGAAACAGTAAACACAAAGGCACAAAGCTCACAAAGAATATAAAAAATAAATACAACTTCGTGTTCTTTGCGCCTTTGTGTTTATAATCCAGATTAAACGCCTTCGGCGTAAGGGGGAAATAATGCCTATCTGATTGTTACCATTGTCGCCCCGAAACCGTACTCTTTAAACGAGGCATCTTGTGAATAATGGGTTGGGTATTTGCTTTTTAGCTGTTTAAGAATTTCATTGCGGAGCACACCGTCACCCTTCCCGTGGATAAATACGATTTTTTGCCCTTTTTGTTTGGCGTTTTCCTGCATTATCTGGTTGAACTTATCCAACTGATATTTCAACATATCGGCGTTGGTCAGTCCGTTGAGGTTGTCCAATAATTGATGAATATGTAAGTCTACCTCCAATATTTGTGGCGCTTCTTGCTTTTTGAACACTTTCGCCGGAGACTTAATTTCCTTCTGCATAATGATTTGCGATAAATCTTCGGGAATGACCACTGCATTTTTATCCTCCGGTTGATTGTTTTTTACAATTCCGAACAGCAATGCCTTTTCATCGAAAAAATCATTTTCGGTAAAACTGTGCAGTTTGTAAAACTTTACCGGATTTATCTTTAACTGCACATCATAAGATGGTTTAAAGCTGTACGATTTCTCTCGCTTAAACGCAAAAAGCTGCACATTCAACAGTTCCAAATCGTTCAACTGTTCCTTTTTTATCTCTTCTATAAAAATTTTGGTATTGGGTTGAATAAATCCGGTAGCGCGGCTTATAAAGCGGGTGCCGTTTCCGTTCGCAATATTGTAGCCGAGATAGTAATTGCTGTCGTTTATTAAATAACATTCGTAAGAAGTGATTGAAAGGGCTTTTATGTCCGCAGGAACGCATGCGAGCCAAACGTTTAGATTTTCGCCTTCCGGAGTTTCTTCCTCCGGCTTATAGTCGTCTTCTTCCGGTAAAATTGCCTCCACCTTGATATTTTCTTTTGAATTTTGCGACGAATTTGCCTTTTCTGCCGGTTCAATCACCACGCATTCGCGTATAAGAATCGGAATATCAAAACCATCCTGGTCGGTTACTTCGATTAATTCCTTGTTGATTATTTTGCTGACCACTCCGCCGCCTGTCGCATTCAAGAATCGAACCCGGTCTCCAATTTTTATTGCCATATCGTAAAGTTTTTCTAAATTCTACAAAGTTGATTGTTTCTGTAGAAGTACGGTATATAAATTATTATTGTTTTTTACAACGCTAAGATGCTGTTTTTTAACAAAAAAAGGATGCTTGCTTTTGAAACAGCTTCCTTAATTCTGGGATATAAATGTTTTTTAATAAAAAAATGGCGCAAACATCCTATTCCTATTAGAGGCACACCACACGCCTATACACAAAATAGTTAGTCTACGCCATTAGCATACGAAACTGACATCTTCTCTGTGTATATTATTAATGTGGTATTTCCTAATACAAGAAGGAGTTGCGCTTATTCTATAATTGAATAATCATTTTGAATGCGCAAAGGAAAGCATTTTTTTTGATATAAAAATGAATTTGCTCGAAAAAAAAGTAAAATAATCCTAAAAAAGTCGAGTAATTGGAAAAATATCGTGCTTATCCCATTAAAAAACCGCATCCTCCTGCCAAAACAATCAATAAAACCGGGTTTACCTTAAAAAAATAGGAGGCAATAAAAGTGGCGGCACAGATGACAATGCTGAGATTGCTTTCGCCAAGCCCCACGTCCGGAAAGTTCTCTTTGTTCATTAATAACAGAGCCGCCGTAAAAATCAGCCCTACTATTGCCGGACGCAATCCGGAGAAAACGTATTGCACATACCGGTTTTCAATATTTGAGAAAAGAAACCGGACAGCAAGAAGCATCAGTATCACAGACGGTAAACAAAATGCCAACGTCGCAACAACGGCTCCGGATATGCCGGCGGCAGTAAAACCTACGTAAGTGGCGGTGTTGATCGAAATTGGTCCGGGCGTAATTTGCGAAATAGCGAGAATATCGGCAAATTCCTGCATGGTCATCCACTTAAAATGATCGACAACTTCAAACTGAATCAATGAAATCATTGCATACCCGCCGCCAAAACCGAAAAGCCCGATTTTGAAAAAAGCATATATTAACTCTAAATAAACCATCGTAAACTATTTTCTTGAAATCCGGTAAAAGGAATATAAGCCGATTAACAGTCCGCCCAGGGCAGCCCCCACAAGCACATAAACCGGCGAAACACCACATTGCCAAATCAGTACAACCGCCGCGAGGGGAATAACCGCCGTTTTCCATGTGATTTTCGCCGATTTAACCATTTGCAGCGCCGGCACGAGAATCAATGCAACCACACATGGACGTATTCCTTTAAATATGTGCTCTACAATTGTATTTTCCCTGATCTCCACGAAAAACATGGCTATCAGGCAAATAATTACGAAAGAGGGAATTACCGTTCCCAATGCCGCACATATTGCTCCTTTCATCCCTTTGATCCGGTAACCGGTATATAAAGCGGTATTTACGGCAAAAACGCCCGGAATCGTTTGTACCACCACAATCATATCCCAAAATTCATCTTTCTGCATCCATTTTTTCTTTTGCACGACCGACTGTTCTACCAATGAAAGCATCGCATATCCTCCGCCGACGGTAAAAGCGCCGATTTCAAAGAAAGTTCTGAATAGTTGAAAATAAATGTTCATTCGGTTAGCGTTTGTTGAATGTGAAAATTAATTCTGTTGAAAAAAAAATTTTTTACCGGAAGAAATAAGCGGAAATTACCTATAAGTACCTCTGCAAAATTAGTTAATACTATTGAGTTCTGAATTTCCCACAAAGACACAAAGAACACTAAGTTTTTTGTGGACTTTGTGTCTTTTGTGGGAAACATCTATCTTTTTTCTAAATATAAACTAATTAAGAAGACATACTTAATAAAAATTAAATGGGATGTTTAAGTCCTTATGATTTCCTGAAATCTGTAAATTAAGATAAATTAAATTATTCCTTTTTGTAAAATAGACGATTGAAATGTTGAACTTACTTTAAAACGACTCACGTATTTACAATTGTTCCGAACGATTGCCCGCTTCTGAGCTATTCTCCAACTTTTCAAATATTTCTTGATTACTTTTTTTCGTTTTCATTATCATAATTGGCTTTGCATTAAAGATTCATACAAATTTGCAACATTTTTTTCAATCACACAAATTCTATTTTATTATAAGCATAGACAGACCTACGAAACTTAAAGTTCCGCTATTTAAACAAAATTACCCATTCCTTTGTTTTCTTTTCAATAACTTATAACTTTGTAACGTATTTTAAACCTTTAATTTTTTAGACAATATGAAATTTTTAGACGAATTTAAAGCATTTGCAATGCGCGGAAACATGCTTGATATGGCTGTTGGGGTTATCATCGGGGGCGCGTTTGGTAAGATTGTGTCATCATTGGTGGCGGATATTATTATGCCGCCGGTAGGACTTTTAGTGGGAGGTGTTAATTTTGCCGACCTGAGTTGGGAAATGAAAAAGGCGGTACTTGATGCTTCCAATATCGTGCTCGAACCGGCAGTTACGTTAAATTACGGAAACTTCCTGCAAACAATGTTTGATTTTCTGATTATCGCCTTTTCTGTTTTCATGTTTATTAAACTGATAAACAGACTTGTTACGAAAAAAGAGGAAGCGCCTGCAACTCCTGCGCCGCCGCCTGCACCGACAAAAGAGGAAACGCTTCTTGCCGAAATCAGAGATTTGTTGAAAGAGAAAAAATGAATGTGACAGGGCGGCATGTGCTCTTTTTTACGAGAAACAACTGAAATTAATATGATGATTTGGCAGAAACTCCTCTCCACCAAACGTTTTGGATTGGAGACATACCATGATGAGAAGAAACACGACCGGTCGGAATTTCAACGTGATTACGACCGGTTGATTTTTTCGGCGTCCTTCCGCCGGCTGCAAAACAAAACACAGGTTTTTCCGCTTCCCGGAAGTATTTTTGTGCATAACAGACTGACACACAGTCTGGAAGTTTCCTGCGTGGGACGTTCGTTGGGGAATAATATTTCTCAAAAATTGAAATCCAAATACCGCGATACCGACACCGATTTTTTGTCTGAAACTGGCTCGATTGTCTCCGCTGCCTGTCTGGCACACGATATGGGCAATCCGCCCTTCGGGCATTCGGGCGAGACTGCGATTGCCTCTTTTTTTTCGGAGGGTGACGGACTGCATTTGAAAAATGAATGGGCAATTCCCGATAACGAATGGAACGACATTATCCATTTTGAGGGAAACGCCAACGCCTTTCGCTTGCTCACACACCAATTTCAGGGACGCAGGAAAGGTGGGTTTGTGCTAACCTATTCTACGCTCGCTTCCATTGTCAAGTATCCTTATGAGTCGAGCTATACGGAGAAAAAGAAGAAATTCGGATTTTTCCAAAGTGAAAAAGAGGATTTTGTGAAAATTGCGGACGAAATGGGATTAATTCGCCTGGACGAATACCGGTATGCCCGTCACCCGCTCGTTTATCTGGTTGAGGCTGCGGATGACATTTGCTACGAAATTATGGATATCGAAGATGCGCATAAGTTGAAACTAATCAGCACGGAAGAGACCAAAGAGCTGTTGCTCAACTTTTTCCCTGTGGAAGAGCGTGCGAAAAAAATCGAGCGAATGCTGCAAGTTACGGACGTAAACGAGCAGGTAGCCTACCTTCGCTCATCCGTAATTGGGGTGCTTGTGGACGAATGTTCCAACGTATTCGTGGAAAATGAGGAGCAGATTCTTGCCGGAAAATTTGAAGGTTCGCTTATCAAAAAAATGCGACAGGAAATCAGCGAGGCTTATAAACAATGTTCCGAGCTTTCGTACAAAAAAATATACAAGTCAAAAGATGTGGTTGATATTGAAATTGCCGGTTATCACATCATCTACACGCTTATCGACAAGTTAATCCAAGCCGTGTTTAACTCCGAAAAAGCCTATTCAAAACAGCTGTTAGCCCGCGTCCCCGAACAATACGAAACGGACGGGAAGACGCCTTACGGAAAAATCCAGTCGGTGCTGGATTATGTTTCGGGAATGACCGATATTTATGCGCTGGATTTATACCGGAAGATTACGGGGATGAGCTTGCCGAGTCTTTAATTACTGCAATGAATGCAAAAAAATGCTGTATAAAAAGTCCACGAATTACGCGAATTAACACAAGGCTGTAATTTAAAATAGTGTTGTCATTTTTCGGGTAAATACGAAAAATGACAACACTATTTTAAACTACAGCCTAAATAAATATAGTAATCCCCGATTTTTTAATCATAAAATCAATTCTTCTGCGTTATAAAAAGAATTGTAAAAGACACACAGCGAATGATTAAGCTAACAAATATAAACAAAACATACCACAACGGCGCACCATTACACGTGTTGAAAGGCATTGACCTGGAAATTGAAAAAGGCGAAATGGTTTCTATCATGGGAGCTTCCGGATCGGGTAAATCTACCTTATTAAATATCTTGGGAATTCTGGACACTTACGATGAAGGGAAATTTTACCTCAACAACTTATTAATAAGCAATCTAAGCGAAACAAAAGCAGCTGAATTGCGCAACCGGATGATTGGCTTTATTTTTCAATCCTTCAATTTAATTTCTTTTAAAAATGCGATGGAAAATGTGGCTTTACCACTTTATTACCAAGGCGTTTCCCGCAAGAAAAGAAATCAGATGGCATTGGAATATTTAGACCGCTTGGGGTTGAAGGATCGCTGGGAACACTTGCCGAATGAGCTTTCGGGCGGACAAAAACAGCGGGTAGCCATAGCGCGCGCATTGATAAGCCAGCCGCAGATAATTTTGGCAGACGAACCCACCGGAGCCTTGGACAGCGCCACTTCGGAAGAGGTGATCCAAATCCTCAAAGAGGTGAACCGACAGGGAATGACCATGGTTGTCGTTACCCACGAACGATCGGTTGCTGAAGCCACCAATAAGATTATCCATATTAAGGATGGACTGATTGAGGAAACGGAACTTATAACTCACCACTCATAATTTATCACTCATTTTATGTTTGATTTAGATAATTGGATAGAAATTTTCACCACCCTCAGAAAGAACAAGCTGCGTACTTTCCTGACCGGCTTTTCCGTGGCGTGGGGTATTTTTATGCTTATTGTGCTGCTGGCTTCGGGCAACGGATTGGAGAATGCGATATTCGACAGTTGGGGAACCCAGTCAAAAAACAGCATGGGATTCTGGACGCGCCCTACGTCTATTCCCTACAAGGGAAATCCCCAGAACAGACAAATAAGGCTTGACCAAAACGATTTTGATTTAATCGAAAAAATGCCGCAGGTGGAGCATATTTCGCCAACAGTCGGCTACCAGCTTATGACAAGCTATAACTTCAGTTCAAGCTCATGTTTTTTTGAAGGAGTATTACCTTCGCGCATACTTATCGAAGGGTGGGAGATTTTTGGCAATGGGCGGTTTATCAATGAGCTGGATATAAAAGAACGGCGCAAAGTGGCTGTAATCAATAAGCGGATGCGTGATGTTCTGTTCAAAAGCGAAGACCCTGTGGGAAAATATATCGAGGTAAACAAGATAATTTTCAAAGTCATCGGCGTTTACAACAGCATTGAGGGCTGGGACAATCATCGCAGCCAAGCCTGCCTGCCTTTTACCACCGCGCAAATGCTTTTCGGGGGTGGGTGGGGTATCGGAAGTATTGAAATGACCCTGCAAGGAGTAAATACCGAGGAGGAAAGCAAGGCTTTTGTAACGGACTTGCGGGCACAGCTGGCAGCATCGCACCAGTTTGACCCGCAAGACGAACGGGTTATCGGAATGTGGAGTATGCTCGAAGGCTATTTGCGCACGTTGGGAATGTTCGGCGCAATCAATCTTTTCATACTGATTATCGGTGCCGGAACGCTTATTGCAGGTGTAGTAGGCGTGAGCAATATTATGTTGATTTCGGTGCGTGAGCGTACCCGCGAATTTGGTATCCGCAAAGCATTGGGAGCAAGTCCCTTTTCGATCCTTCGGTCGGTGTTGATGGAGTCCGTGCTTATCACATCAATTTTTGGATATGCCGGTATGGTGCTGGGAGTCGGCTTGTGCGAAATAGTCAGTTTCTTTATCGAAAAGACAGTCGTGGAAGGCGAACCCGTTATTTTCAAAAATCCGTCGGTAAGTTTATCCGTCGCCGCGAGCGCAACCGTGGTAATCGTCATTGCAGGAGTCATCGCAGGATATTTTCCTGCGCGAAAAGCGGTAAAGATTACGGCGATAGAGGCAATGCGAGCGGAATAAAAAATGTTGCGGTACAAGTGAAATTATGAAATATCTTAAATTATGGCAAAAATTTTTGCAAAAGACACGGAAATAAATGTTTTGCAGATAAATAGCGAAGACTATATTTGCATTACAGATATGATTAAAGCCAAAGATGGCGATTTTTTTGTTTCTGACTGGTTGCGAAACAGAAATACGTTGGAGTATATCGGAATTTGGGAAAAGGTATATAATCCCCATTTTAATTATGGCGAATTCGCTGCAATTAAAAGTCAAGCCGGACTTAATAGTTTTAAAATCAGCGTTAAAGAATTAACGGAGAAAACAGGCGTAATTTCTTTACGGGCAAAGACAGGACGTTATGGCGGTACTTATGCACATAAAGATATTGCTTTTGAATTTGCGATGTGGATTAGTCCGGAATTCAAATTTTATCTTATTAAGGATTATCAGCGCCTGAAAGAAGATGAGCAAAAAGCAATTGGCTGGACAGCAAAGCGTGAACTGGCGAAAATAAATTGCCATATTCACACAGATGCGATTAAGCACAATTTGATACCGCTCGAACTTACGCCACAGCAAATTTCTTACGTTTATGCCAGCGAGGCGGACGTTTTAAATGTGGCTCTCTTTGGAATAACTGCAAAAGAATGGCGCGATCAAAATCCCAATTTAAAAGGAAATATACGTGATTACGCTACAATTAACGAACTGATTTGTCTTTCCAATATGGAAAATATAAATGCTATTTTGATAAATGACGGCGTTTCGCAATGTGATAGATTGATAAAATTAAATCAGGTTGCCATTCAGCAAATGCGTGTTTTACAAGAGAATACAAATAGAAAGTACTTGAGTTAATAGAATGCCAATGTTTGATTTAGACCGGTTACAGGAAATATGGGAAACGATTACCCGAAACAAAGCCCGGAGCGTACTTACGGGTTTCGGTGTCTTTTGGGGTATATTCATGCTGATGATTATGCTTGGTTCGGGACAGGGCTTTGAAAGCGGAGTGATGAAATGGTTTGACTCGATCGCCACCAATACCACGGTTATATGGAGCGACCGGACCGGCGAGCCGTATAAAGGTTTTCAAAAAGACCGGCAGTGGAATATGCGCAATCGCGACATCGTTGCGGCACGCGAAAACATTCCTGAAATCGAAATAATTGCCCCTGTGATTTGGGGCGCGCGAAATGGCGATAATGTGGTAAGAGACGAAAGAGCAGGTTCCTATACCGTGATGGGATTCTATCCCAACTACGAGAAAGTAGAAAAACAACCGCTTAAATATGGGCGGTACATCAACGAACTGGATATTAAAAACCGGCGGAAAGTGTGCGTTATCGGAATGGACGTGTATCAAAATATGTTCCGAAGCGATGAAAATCCGCTGGGAAAATACCTTCGCATAAACGGTATTTACTATCAGGTGGTCGGGGTTACGAGCTATACCGGAACAAGCCCGTTTGACGGTCGCCCCGCCGAGTTGATAGCATTGCCCTTTACCACGTTGCAGCAAGTCGGCAATATGGGCGATGCCGTGCACAACATAAGAGCCGTGGCAAAAGCCGGCGTTGATGTAGCTTACGTCGAAGAGCGGATTAAAGAGATATTGCGCACACATAACAGCATTTCCCCAACAGATACGCAGGCGATTGGCTCCTTTAATGTGGCAAAATGGTTTAAAGCGAACAATGCGATATTTTTGGGAATCCGCGCGCTGATTTGGATTGTCGGCATAGGTACATTGCTTGCAGGAGTAGTCGGTATCAGCAATATTATGATGGTTACGGTCAAGGAGCGAACGCGCGAAATCGGCGTCAGGCGGGCGCTGGGTGCTGCGCCGAAAGTAATTTTAATACAGATACTTGCCGAAAGTCTGCTGCTGACTACAATTGCCGGAATACTGGGATTGTGCCTGGGTGTCGGCGTCATGGCGCTGGTAAATTCAGCGATAGCTGCGGCTCCCAATTCGTCTTTTGAAAATGCGGTTATTCCGTTCGGGGCAGCGGTGCTTTCATTCGTTGTGCTGCTGGTCAGCGGCTTGTTTGCGGGGGCGATTCCAGCATGGAGAGCATTGCAGATTAAGGCGATTGATGCGATACGGGAAGAGTAACGCTTTTCTTTTTTTTATGCGTAAATCTTTGTAGTTCAATATAAAACGAAATGGAATGAAGAATCAGGTGGTGATTATTTAGAAAAAAGATAGATGTTTCCCACAAAGACACAAAGTCCACAAAAAACTTTGTGTTCTTTGTGTCTTTGTGGGAAATTCAGAACTCAATAGTA
>QMCD01002486.1_pt1 | contig 11403 bp, 6 predicted proteins | sample 1821841 | NCBI WGS metagenome assembly QMCD01 (sample SAMN01991225, study PRJNA193472) | Termite gut metagenome, whole genome shotgun sequencing project. | isolation source: worker | host: Macrotermes natalensis | reverse complement strand
AACACACCGCCGGTTCCGGTAGCCGTGAAGTTGAAATCCAAACGCTCCAACAGCGCTTTGCTCATCCATTTGTGGTTGGCTTTGTTTAAGCGCCACATTAAGCCGATACTTTCTCCGGTCAAGTGGCGTTCGGTTTGCACGAAACGGCTCGATATTGGCGTTGTATTGGTCAAGCCAATGGCTTTGAATTCGGCCACATCGCCCGGATTTTTCCAGCGTTCAGTCAAGGCTCTGCGGTCTTGATTGTAAGCCACTTGATTGAATGAGATATTTTCTACTTTACTGTACAATGCCCTATTGAATTTGTCGGCACCTGTGCTGTAGCGCATGATCACGGTAAACGTGAATTCCTTATAGGTCAAGAAACTGCTAATGGTTCCCATGATGTCCGGATCGCCGATCCCCACCGAAACAATATCGCGAGAGTCATACAGGAATGTAGGGGCTCCGAAACGGTCTAAAAAGAGTTCGCGTCCTGTGGCAGGGTCGATACCTAAAGATCGTACTGCCCACAAGGTTTTCGGGCTGTAGCCATCTGTATAGCGTGTAAGAGAGCTACTGTTTTGTTGAACGGTATTCATGCCCTCAAGTTTATCACTGAATCCGCCATATTTGCCTTGCGTCATGGCGCCCATGGCTTTCACGCGCCAGCTCCAGTCCTTGGTGCGAATGATGCCGTAGGTCAAGTCGAACTCAAAACCATTGTAGGTCATGTTTCCCAAACTCATCGGATAGGTTTTTGCTCCGGTTGATGAGGCTTGGTCAACAGCAACTACCAAGGGATTGGTTTTCTTTCGATACACTTCCATTTTACCGGAAAGACGTCCGTTAAACAGGTTCATATCAACTGCGAAGTTGGCTGTCGTGGTTTTTTGCCACTCAATATTTTCGTTTCCGATTATAGAAATAAATAATCCCGTACCAAATGGATTATTTCCGCCGGGTACGTACGAGTAAACGGACGACGAAATGGCCGATCCCAAGTTTTGATTACCGGTTTGTCCGATGGTTGCACGGAGTCTCAACTGCCCAATCCATTTGATGCCTTTCAGGAAATCCTCCTCGTGCATGTTCCATCCGATACCGCCCGACCAGAACGGTGTGTATTTTTTGGCTGAACCGAACACGGTCGAACCGTCGAGGCGGAACGTAGCATCCACCAAATAGCGGTTGTTATAGCCGTAGTTGAACGAAGCCAGTCCGTTCACACGGCGGTAGGTTGTATTGCTGTAAAACGGCGAACCTTCCACGTAGTTTCCTGCAAACGAAGGTCGCCCGTTGGTTCCGAGCGAAAAACCTGTTGCCGACCAAGCTGTACGATTGGTGTTATTATGTCCGATTTCACCTCTGGCGTTGATGATGTAGTTGTGTTTACCGATTTGGTTTTGCCATACGTACATCACGTTGGCCATATACGTGTTATTTTTCGAGGTTGAATTATAATACTCTCCTTTCAAAGTCCGGGCTAAACCTTCATATTTGGTGTGTTCCGGCGCAGTGAAGCGAATTTGATTGGTCGAACCCGAGGTAATCTGAAACTGCCCTTCCAATCTCATCCCTTTGTGGAATTGCCAACGTACTTGAAAACGTTCGTCAATAGCTGTATTTTTTGTTTCATCAGAGCTGTTGAGCAACGCATTATAAAGCGGATTGGCCACTTGATAACTATTCGCATTGTTGCTAGGAATGGCTAATTGATCCAGTTTATAAACCCGATCCAACCAAGGCATGACTTCGCCATTTTCGTTGGTTTTACGGTAATAGGGATTGGTTCTTACCCAGTCTGAGAACGAGCCGTAGGGCGATTCATCCGCCGTAAAGCCCGACAGTCCCAAGCGGTTAATAAATGAAAAATTACCTTTATTATAGGTTACGTCAACATCTCCCGACCAAGAGTTACGTCCGGAGCCTTTCATAACCCCCGGCGCGCTTTTGTAGGAGAAATTTCCGTCAAAAACAGTTTCCTTGTTTCCTCCGGAAAAGCGGAGCGAATGACGATTGATAAATGCCGTGCGCAAAGGTTCGCTCATCCAATAGGTATTAACGCCGCGGTTCACTTCTGATAAATTGTGTGCATATACGTCGTCCAAACCGGCCTGTACAAAGCGCTGTGCATATGAAGTCGGTTCTGTTCCACCGCCGGCAAACAAATATCTCCCCGACAATCTCTCAAACTCCAATTTTTCTCTTGCATCCATCATGTTGTAACTGTTGAGGTTCGGCACTTGTGCCGTGAAGTCGCCCGTGTAGAAGAATCTCCATGGCCCTGCTTCGCCCTTAACTGTTTCCACAACCACAACACCGTTGGCTGCACGCGAACCGTAAAATGCCGTGGAGGCCGCATCTTTCAATACCGTTACGGAAGCCACACGGTTGAAGTCCAAATCGACAATCTTTTGAAGTGTGGTTTCAAAGCCGTCCAAGATAAACAGCGGCTGGTTGGGGTCGTTGGCGTAAATATCGTTAACATCATTAATGTTAATAGACGTTTGTCCGCGAACTTCAATGGTTGGCATCGCATTCGGGTTGGCACCCAAAGCCATGTTTTCCATCACCACGAAAGACGGGTCTAAGGATTTCAAACTCTCCACCAGGTTTTGACTGCCGACCTGTTTCAACTCGCGGCCTTCAACGGTGTTGAAAGCCCCTGTAAAACTTTCTTTCTGACGTTCAAAAGCCCCCACAATCACCACGCCCTCAAGCGCTACGGCTTCGGCTTCCAATTTGATGTCGTAGTTGTTGCCTGCGCCAAGTTCTACCGTTTTCTTTTTGAAACCGATAAACGTAACATCAATGGATTGTGCGGTTTGGGGAACGGATAACGAAAAGCGACCGTTCAGGTCGGTTTGTGTTCCGATACTCGTGTTGCCGGTTACATAAACCGAAGCAAACGGTACGGTTTCTCCCTTGTCATCGACAACGGTTCCGGTGATTGTTCGATTTTGTGCCACAGCCGCACTACTGAAGAGTAGCAGCCCTAACACACAGAATAACCATCGCATTGTGAATTTTGTTTTCATAGTTTTTTGTTAATTTGTTGTTTTGTTGCTTTATTTAGTATTTGGTTATTTGGTTATTTTGAAAGATCTAGGGAATTGATGAATCGTGTATGTGTGAGGCAGAGACGCACCATTACGCAGTTCCACGTTGGCTCTTGTCGCAATATCGCAATAGACGACCGTTCCCGCTATATTATAAATTGCAAACGGCTGATTAGGCGTTAATCCGGAAATATGCAGAACATCGTTGGTTATTTGGGCTTTCAGCGCAGGTTTGTCGGGGTTCATTTTGTTGTTGTCTTAGTTTGGTTCTATCTCTTTTACAGAGGTGGAACAGCAGAGGCATAACTTTACTATGTATAGCCATGATTATCAACACCAATGTAATTTTGTTCCGAAACATCAGCAGTAAATGGTTAACGGTTAATGGTTAATGGTGCTGCGCCATTGTTCCATCATTGCAGGCTTATTGCAAGAAGATGTATAGACAATGCTCGCTTAATTCCCAAAATATTAACAAATATTAACTTTTTATTAACATTTTATTGAAAAAATTTGGTCATTTAAGTTTTTTTTCTTAACTTTGCCCTTTATTAATTACATTAATAACAAAAAATCCACCTCTGTAAAAGAGACGGATTTGACTGATAAACAACAAAAAACCAAATATTAACCCAAAACAATACTATCAAAAACTATGAGAACAAAATTTGCAATGCGATGGTTGTTCTGTGTTTTAGGACTGCTCTTATTCAGTAGTGCAGTCATGGCACAAAACCGGACAATCACCGGAACCGTTGTCGATGACAAGGGAGAAACCGTACCGTTTGCCTCGGTTTATGTAACCGGCAATACGAGCATCGGAACACAAACCGACATGAATGGTCGCTTTTCGTTATCCGTTCCCCAAACCGCCAAATCGGTCGATGTTACGTTTATCGGCTACAAGAAACAAACAGTTACTCTTGGCGAAGGCAGCAGGTACGACATTACATTAGAGTCGGAGTCTGTTGCACTTCAAACGGTTGTTGTGGTCGGAAACATGGAACGTAACAAGGAAAGTTTTACCGGTGCTTTCACTACGGTGAGCGGAGGTGAGTTGAAACAAATGGGCAGTATGAACGTGGTAGAAAGTTTGAAATCCTTAGACCCCTCTTTTGTGGTGTTGGAAAACCTTTCTTTGGGGGCCGACCCGAATGCCATGCCGACCATTGAAGTTCGCGGCCAAACGAGTATCAACCTGCAAGATGACCTTCGCGACCAATTTGAATACGACCCAAATCAACCTTTATTCATATTAGATGGTTTTGAATCTTCGTTGCAACGGATTGTTGACTTAGACCCGAACCGTATCGAATCGGTTACCATCTTGAAAGATGCCGCCTCCACTGCCTTTTATGGATCAAAAGCCGCAAACGGTGTAGTTGTAGTAACCACCCACCAAGCCAAAGCCGGACGTTTCCAAGTGTTCTACACAGGCGACTATTCCGTGCAAATCCCGAATTTATCAAGTTACAACATGATGAATGCCAGGGAAAAATTGGAATTCGAGCTGCTTTCGGGACGATATACGTATAGCGGCACACAAACCGGACCGAATATAATCAAGTTTCAAGGTATCCTGGATTCGGTTTACAACCTGCGCTTGGGAGATATTGAACGCGGCTTGAGTGCCGACTGGATGAGTGAGCCGTTGAGGGTTCCGTTTATCCACCGTCAATCCGTGCGTGTTGCGGGCGGATCAGACGAATTAGTGTTGGATGCAGGCTTGAGCTATAAAAGTCAACCCGGAATTATGAAAGGCTCCGGACGTAATACATGGAGCGCCAATGTGGACTTGAATTACATCTTCAAACGCCTGAAAATCATTAATAAATTAAACATAAATGGATATACCGCCCCTGAGTCGCCTTACGGATCGTTTCAAAGTTGGGTGAACACCAATCCATATTATGCCAAGCGCAACAAAGATGGATACGCCCTGCCCTATTTGGATTATGCCACTCCTTACAATGCCGTAGAAGGAACGGACCCCATCAAGGTCATCAATCCGCTTTACGTGGCCGGCTTGGAGTCCAAAAACGAAAGCAGGAACACGCAGATCGACGAGCGTTTTGGAGGCGAATACAAGATCATGGACAATCTGACGATTAAGGCCAACTTTCAACTCCTTTATGCCACAACCAACGTAACGGCCTACATGCCGCCCGAACATCCGATGTATGATGATGTAGCAGATTCACGGCGTAAAGGCAACTACAGCGAAATGTTGAATAAAAGTTTACGCTACGACGGCTATCTGATGTTGTCCTACAACGAACAAATCGGAAAACACAAAATCGTAGCCAACGCCAGCGGGGGATTCGGTTCAACAAACGGCTCCTTTACCGGTTGGTCGGCCTCCGGCTTTCCGAAGGGCGTGAAACCCTATCCGTCATACGCAAACAATTTTACGGAAAACGGTCGACCAATATTTTCAAACAACGTGAACAGATCAGTGAACTCGTACCTCTCGGCAAACTATGCGTATGACGAGAAATATTTAGCCGACCTTTCATTTCGTTACGACGGAACATCGGTATTTGGCTCCGCTAAGCAGTTTACACCCTCGTGGGCTGCCGGTTTGGGTTGGAATTTACACCATGAAAGTCTATTCAAACGCATCCGACTGATCAGTTTGTTGAGATTGCGTTTCACTATTGGACAAACAGGGAATGAAAATTTAGCCTCATCCAATTCATCCACCATATACAGATACCAACTTGGTGGAAACGAATTTGGACAAGGTTTATATATTAATGCATTAGGAAATCCAAACATCGAATGGCAAAAAACATTGCAACCCAATGCTGCCGTGGAGTTGAATTTGTTAGACAACCGTTTGGCTACCAAATTTGAAGTTTACAGAAAAATCACCAACCCCTTGGTTGTGAATGTAAGTCAAGCGCCCTCAACAGGAGCAACAAGTTACCCAATGAGCTTGGGGACAATGACTTATCAAGGGTTTGAATTTGACTTGTCGTATCAGGTCGTTCGCACAAAGAACATGAACTGGCGCATCCGTGCAACAGGTGCCATGCTTGAAGGATGGTACGATGGTTTCGAGGATAAATTGAAATCCATGAACGATGCACAACGAAACAATAACACGCTCAACCGCTACCGCGACGGGTACAGTCCCAAAGCTTTGTGGGCTGTGCATTCGCTTGGTATCGACCCTGCAACAGGACGTGAAATCTATCAAACCTTAAACGGTGAGCCTACATTCACTTACAATGCAGACGATGTGGTAGCCTCAGGAATAGACCAGCCCAAATTGATGGGAGTAGTTACCAGTTTTTGGACATTCAAACAAATGACCATCTCTTTAGCCATGCGCTATACCATAAAACATGACCGTTTCAACGACGCTCTGTTCAATAAAGTGGAAAACATCGGCATGGATCAGGTTGTTTTTAACCAAGACAAACGCGCATTGGAAATGCGATGGAAACAACCCGGCGACATCAGCCAGTTCAAATCCATCAACTTGATTGGAGCCAATCAAGCGCTAATCAAAACCGACCGTTTCATTCAAACCGAAAATAGCCTTATCGGAGAAAGTGTCGGCTTTACATGGCGCTGCGATCCATCAGGATGGATTAAGAGTTTAGGCATGAGCCGTTTGGATTTTACCGGAACTGTTACATCCAATGGCGGTGTATTCCGGTTCAGTAATATTGAGTATGAACGCGGAACGGCCTATCCCGAAGCAACAACAGTTTCATTATCTATATCAGCAGCATTCTAATTATGTACGATTTATCTATTTACAATTGACTATTTAGACCTCGCCCATTGCTATTTGGCGCAGCAAATCGTAAATAGTAAATAACAAAATAGTAAATCCTATCTACAAATAAAAAAAAACATTAACATGAAAAACATAACAATCCTAACAATCATCCTCTTTGCACTCCTGTTTTCGGGTTGCAAGAAGTTTTTGGATGTTCAACCCATTGACAGGGTTACGCAAGAGCAGGCGCTCGAGTCGGAAGCAATGATAGCAACCGTCTTGAACGGCCTTTACATGCAAATGACAACAAACAATCTGTATGGTGGCCATCTCACTATGTCGCTCGTTGAGTGTTTAGCCCAACGTTACAATGTTTTGAATGAAACCAGCGCTGGAGCCTTTTACCACATGACACGTGCGAGTTCTCCCGACTATATCACAAACAACATCAACAAAAGCGCAGAAAACGCTAATGCTGCCATCTGGGAAAGCATGTATGTGCAGATTTTGGCCATTAACGACTTCATTGACGTTCTCGACAAAGAAACCGTGATCCCTTCCGAACGACGTAAAAACTGGATGCGTGGCGAAGCCTTGGCTATGCGAGCATTCCACCATTTTGATATCTTAAGGCTTTGGGGACCAAGTCCTGCCTTTCCGGACGATGACCCGTTTATGCCTTACCACACTCTGCCTGATGGAAAACAAACAGACTTTTTGACAGCCGATGTTGTACTCCAAAACATTCTTACCGACTTGAATGAAGCCGAAATCTTATTGGAGACCGATCCGATCCGCACTGTAGGCATTGACACCGTAATTACCAACGACTTTACCCTGGACTTCTTCATCAGACGCAATTTACGGTTAAACTACTACGCCGTGAAAGCCATTCAGGCACGGGTGCACATGTGGATGGGTAATACAACAGATGCCTTGACAGCAGCCATGGTAATCATAAACGAAGGATTCGGAAATGCGTTCTCTTGGCTAAACCCGACTCACATAACCACCGACCAAAACCCTGACAGGATATTTATGTCGGAACTCATCTTCGGAGTAAGAAACGCCGGTATGTACTCCAATTACGAGAGCTGGTTCCGCAATGACTTAACGGGAAGCAGCAGCAGCGAATTGGCACCCCGGCTGTCGCGACTTGAGGCGGTTTATGACGTTTACGGAATCGGTGCGAGAGACTTCCGGTACGCTTACATGTGGAAAGAAAAGCCTAATGATAATTACTTATCATTCTATAAATATGCACCGCCAAACAATCCGGATTATGCCAGACTGTACCCAATCCGGAACGAATATATACAGCCCTTGATCCGCGTGTCCGAAATCTTTTACATCGCTGCAGAATGTTTGGCTAACCAATTAGGATGGAACATGTTCAACGCGGTTAGAAACGCAAGGAACATCATCTCCGACCCGTCAATGCCGCCGCCATTTCCCGGTAGCGTTACTGCTCTGAATGAGGAAATCATGAAAGAATACAGAAAAGAATTCTACGGCGAAGGCCAATTATACTACTACTATAAACGTAGAGGTATAAATGTTGTACCCAGCGCCATTGACGAAACCGGAGACCGCACCATAACCATGAGATTGCCCATACCATTGAAAGAGTTAGATTACAGATAGGTTGGCGTTGGGGCGTATGCGATACGCCCTATCAAACCGGCCAAAAAGGGCGTATGCAATACGCCCCAACGAATAAATGAATAAATAAACAAATAAATATAAAAGAAATGAATAAGTTAAAAAAATCCGCGCTGCTCCTTATTCCGGCGCTCATAATGTCCCTGCTCGTGTCTTGCAAAAAAGATCCGCTACTTACCTACGACAGTTCCGATAATATCTATTTCGTATCTGTAGCCAACCGGGTTCTTCAGCCCAGTGGATACTCATATTTGAGTGGTGTAAAATTCGAAATGTTAACCGTGGATACGTTCCGCCTGCAAATTCCCGTACAGGTGCTTGGCTCTGTTTCCGATCAGGATCGGAGATTTAAAGTGGTTCAGGATTTCAATCTTCGCATGGTTCTTCCGAGATTTACGGCGGATCAAGATGTCTTTATAGAGCAATCTGACAAATACGGGACCCTTCCGGATAGCCTGTTCTACGACCGTGCCTCCGAAGGCACCCATTTTGAGTTTGGTGATGCTATTGTTCCTGCAGGTTCCAACGTGGGCTATGTAACCATTATGTGCAAAAAAGCCACTAATGCAGAAGATAAAAAACCATCACATTTGGCCTTAACACTGATGCCCAACGAAGCATTCGGAACCGACTTCGAAGAACTTATCTACAATACCGGAAACGGCGCATCGGTAGATGTGCTGCATTACCACGTGCTGATTTCCGACTCGAGGAGCAAGCCTTCTTCGTGGGAAGATCGGGTATGGGGTGCCTATTCGGTTGTCAAATACGAGATAATTTTATCCGAAGAGTATGGGTATGGAAAACCCGCTTGTTTTTGGGAAGACGGCTCCCAAAAATGCCCTTATGAAGGACGCTATCGCTTGCCGGCAGCAGACCACTTTGCAGCACAATCAGCCCTCAGGCTGTACCTCCAACGCAGACATAAAGGACTTATCACAGACGAAAACGGATTCACGAGGCCAGTAAGGGACGAGTACGGCAATCTTATTGAGGATGTGCCCGGATTTTGGGAAACCATGGACCAAATTACAGAATAATAACCCCGCAAATAACAACCTATATGAAGAAGATACATTTTACAGTTATGGCCATGCTGGCCGCAATCCTGTTTTTGGCGCAAGGTTGCGTGAAAGACAAAGGAACTTATCCCGATGCAGGATATGATATTAACCGTGTGAAAACCACTCTGCCTGACGGTGTAAACTACATGTATTATGTAGGAGATATGCTTAGCGTTATCCCTGAGAACGTGTCGTCGAAGAACAACAACGACACCGCTAACTATAGCTACGAGTGGTTTGCCGTATCACAGGCTACCGAGATATCTGATGAGGCAAAACACATTACCTTGAGCCGCTCGCGCGACTTGAACTACAGAATTGACTTGCCATTTGGCGGTTACACCATATTTTACCGCGTAACCGATAAGGCCACCAACGTATATGCAGAATCCAGATTCGGCATAGTCGTGTCGGAGGCCTTTATGACCGGCTGGTTGGTGATGTGCGAGGTGGACGGAAAAATGCGGTTGGACATGATCGACCGTCGTCCGGAAGGCAACGTCTATGTTCAAGACGCATTGGCGGCAGCCGGATCAACACTGCCAATGGAAGACAGAGGAAAACCTATCGGGTTCGGCTACGCCACAGGCGATACGGAATCACCTAATAGCGTGGCTCTGTACCTCTTGACAGAAACAGGAAGCAACAGAATAAACGGGCTGTCGTTCACAGATCCCGATGGAACCGTCGTAAGACCATTGTCATGGAAACCGGACCTGGAATGGCGGAGGCCATTTTATTTCGCAATTTTTAGCGCCGGAAAACTTAATTATCCAAAAGTATATAGCGGGAGACCGTTCCCAGCTATTTATAGGAAATAACGGAAATATGTATTATCAATATGCACCGCGAACCATGTATTACTCGTTTCCGGTCAATGTCTATGCCAGAGGCGGAGACCCCGTGCGTATAGCGCCAAAAGTTGCCGGAAAAATTCCTTACGGACAAGGGCCCATTATTTATGAAATGGATAGTAAAAGTTTGAAAAGGCTGGATATTCAAGCCACGGAGCCTGTTATCAAAGACATTGCCGAAGGCGATATAACCGTGCTCAAAGGCTATAAAAATACAGGATTAGATTTGGTCGAACTGCTCGACAATAGTGTGTACATGGGTTCATTGGAAGCAAGCTATATTTACGCACTGATGAAAGACCCCGCCAACAACGACTACCACATCATTCAGGCTAAATACCTTAATTTCAGCCAAGTGGCGTATAACGTGATTGGAAAAGCCGGTCGCACGCCGGGCAATGGTGTTACAAATTTCACCGGTGCGCCGGACATTGACAAAGCCACCCTGTTCTTGGTGGGCGGAGATTGGTTCAACAACTTCTATTATGCAGTAGGGAACACGGTGTGGAGCTACAGTATTGCCGAAGATATATCTAGAAAAGCCCTTGTTTGCGAAGATGGCGACATTACCTATCTCAAATTCCAAAACGGTGCCGGAGATCTGAACAGACGAATCGCTGTCGGCACATGGAACGGAACCAAAGGAACCCTCAAATTTTATCGCCATTTTGCGGAACGTGATATGTTCATGCCCTTAGAAATAGAAGAATCTATGCAAGAACTGTTCAACAATTCAGCTTTTGGAAAAATTGTAGATGTGCATATTAAATAAAAACAACAATTAACCCATTATAAACAAAAACAAACGTTATGAAAAAACTAATCTCGATCCTGTTCTTGATCGCTTTCTTTACAGCGATGAACAGCGACGCAGTAGGGGCTCCTGCGAAAACAAAGAGCAAGGCACCAAGCCATAAGCCCACAAAAGCGATAGGGGCGCTTATTGACGAGAACTTTGAGGGAGTAACAACTCCGAACTTGCCTACAAGCTGGACGAAAATTACATCGGAAGCCGAATGGAGAACCGTTGAAGGAACCGGCTGGGACGG
>QMCD01002080.1_pt1 | contig 11404 bp, 11 predicted proteins | sample 1821841 | NCBI WGS metagenome assembly QMCD01 (sample SAMN01991225, study PRJNA193472) | Termite gut metagenome, whole genome shotgun sequencing project. | isolation source: worker | host: Macrotermes natalensis | reverse complement strand
CGAAAGCGCATTAATAATTTCTGTTTGCCTTTCTGTTGAAGTTAAATCAATGAGCATATCCGACAATACACTCAATACAATGTATGGCATATTTCCTGCATTTTTTTCTCGTTCAATTCGTTTTTGTAACTTTGTTTGCAAGTAGTATTTTACGTAAAGTATATTGCACTTGAACTTATCCAACACATAAGTTCTTTGGTACGCATTGAATTTTCCTTTATAATGGTGAATGTTTCCAACGTTACCATTTCCTGCGATGAGCAAAGCCTCCGTATCAAAGGCATAAGTATTTATCAAATAAGATTCTTCCGCACAAGTAAAGAATTTATATTGTCCGTTGCTTACCATAGCGTTAGCATTTAGTTTCCCCGTTGTTATGTTACACAAATCTCCAAGTTTAACGGATTCAACAGATTGTTGATTATTGAAAATTTGCGCACACACGCCAAACTTTAATACTTTCAAATCCTCAATTATTTGGCTTTGGGTAAATATGCGGTCGTCGAGTAAAGACAAAAAGATAGCGATTTTTTGTTGCTCCTTTTGATTTTTGGGTAAGGTTATTGGGCAATTCAAGATATTTTCTTTTTTGAGATTTGTTTGATTTACCCCATCATCGAAAGCCAAAAAATAAGCGTTTCGGTTGAGAATATAAAATAATAGCAAAGCATCAATTACATCAGACTTTAACTTGCAAATTCTTTGATTAACAGCATATTTATTATTTGACTCTACAAGAAAACATTTAGCGATTGCTTTACCATTAGGGACATCGCTTAATACCATCAAAATATCATTTCTATTAGCCAAACATACACTTAAATCTGTATATTTTATTACCTTGCCTTCTGTTGATATAAATTTCGAATTGACAACAACGTATTTACCAAACTCGGAAATGTTATTCTCGTGAGCCTTTCCATTCTCATAATTTACAATTTCCTCCAACTTTTTTTCTTCCCACTCCCCAACAAACCCCTCAAATCGCAAATTGGGAACATTTGCGATTTTAAATCTTTTTCGTATCTTCGAGAAAAAAATTACAAATCAAAAAATACATCGTAAATGGAAACAACCAGAAAAATCTCTGAAATCGTTGAATTATGGAAAAACGACAAAAAACAGTATGTGAAAAAATCAAGTTATTCCGCATACGTGCTATCACTCGAAAAGCACTTGCTGCCTGCCTTTGGAACTAAACACAACATCGAAGAAGCAGACGTGCAAACATTCGTTTTTCAAAAATTGAACGAAGGATTAAGCCAAAAATCGATCAAAGACATTTTAATCGTATTAAAAATGGTTTTGAAATTTGGTGCAAAAAACAACTTGTTCGCATATCAACAATTCGATGCGCAATTCCCAACACAAAGAGAAAAACAAAGAATCGAAGTCCTCAGCAAAGCGAACCAAAAGAAACTTATGACCTATGTTCAAGAACATTTCACATTTAAAAATTTGGGCGTGTATATCTGCCTAAGCACAGGTATGCGTATAGGTGAAATTTGTGCCTTAACTTGGAATGATATAGATATTGAAAACGGAATAATAAGCGTCCGACAAACGATACAACGTGTATACATCATGGACGACATTGCTAAACGCACCGAACTGATGATAGACGTGCCCAAAACAAAAAATTCCATTCGAGATATTCCAATGACTAAAAATCTGCTGAAAATACTGAAACCCATAAAGAAAATAATGAATGGCAATTTCTTTGTTTTAACAAATGATGCAAAACCCATAGAACCGAGAACCTATCGAAACTACTACAAAAAACTGATGGAAAACTTGAATATCCCCGACCTGAAATTTCACGGATTGCGCCACAGTTTTGCAACAAGATGCATCGAAAGCAATTGTGATTACAAAACGGTTAGTGTCATTCTCGGTCATTCAAATATCACAACCACATTGAATTTATATGTTCATCCGAATTTGGAACAGAAGAAAAAATGTATTGAGCAAATGGCAAAAAGATTGAAATAAACAAAACAAAATTTCATTTTTTTTCGTATCTTTGCAGAAATTTTTAATACAATGAAGAAGTTAGATTGGTATTTGATTCGAAAATTCTTGGGAACATTCGTTTATGCGATGTTCTTAATTATCTTAATCGTGATTGTTTTCGACATTTCGGAAAAAATTAGCGATTTCATAGAAAAGAAAGCCCCTATCGGTGCTATCATCTTCGATTATTACGTCAATTTCATACCGTTTTTTGTGAATATGTTCAGCGCATTGTTTACCTTTGTAGCGGTCATCTTTTTCACTTCCCGAATGGCGGCAAATTCGGAAATTGTGGCTATTCTCGGTTCAGGAATCAGCTTCCGACGAATGCTCATACCCTATTTGCTTTGCGCCGTTTTAATCGGAGTATTGAATGTCTATCTTGCAAATTTCTTGATTCCAAAAGTCAACGAAGATCGCTTGGCTTTTGAGAAAGAATATATACGCGATCCCTATTACAACCGTGATCGCGATATTCACTTGCAGTATGATTCCACCACGTTCTACTTTGTCGAAAACTTCGATGTTTACGCTCAATCCGGTTATCGTTTTGCATTCGAAGATATTTCGCCGGAAACCGGTTTGAAACAAAAAATCGTTGCCGAATCCGCACGTTTCGACTCTACGGAAAACACGTGGATATTGAGCAGCTATCACATTCGTACATTGGATTCCTTAGGAGAAAAAATTGAACACGGAAACCGGAAAAATTTCGATTTCCCCATACGTCCGAAGGATTTCTCCCGCGATATTGCCAAAATCGAAACGATGGATCATCGTGAATTGAAAGAATTTATTGAGCTCGAAACCTTGCGAGGTTCCAGTCGTATCAAGGCTTATCAATACGATGCACTTATTCGTTGGTCGCATCCCTTTGCGGCATTGGTTTTGACTTTAATCGGAGTGTCCATTTCCTCACGTAAAACACGCGGAGGAACAGGATTTCACATGGCAATGGGACTGATGGTGGCATTCACATTTATTCTGTTTTTGCAGTTCTCTCGTGTGTTTGCAACATTCGGGAATTTTCCGGTGTGGCTGGCAGCATGGCTACCGATCATTCTATTCGGGCTGATTGCCTTGTTTTTACTGCGGATAGCACCTAAATAAACCTCATCATTATGGCATTCGTAACCTCTGTAATATCCTGGTTTATTCGTCAGCGAATTCATCAAATCGAATTGTTCGTGAAATATCCGTTAGACGTGCAGTTCGAGTGTTTAACAAAACTCTTGAACGCTGCATCCGAAACGGAATACGGACGATTGTACGACTTCAAATCCATCCGAAGTATTGAGGAATTTCAGCAACGTGTTCCCTTAAACTCGTATGAAACCATCAAACCCTATATCGACCGTCTGCGTAGAGGAGAACAGGGATTGCTTTGGAATTCGGATATTAAATGGTTTGCCAAATCTTCCGGAACAACGGCAGACAAAAGCAAGTTCATACCCGTGAGTCCGGAATCCTTAGAGGAATGCCACTATAAAGCCGGAAAGGATATGTTTGCAATGTATCTGAACAATCATCCGGATTCTGCTATTTTCGACGGACGAAATTTGGCAATGGGCGGCAGTCAACACATCTCTGAAATTGAAAGTGATGCCTACTATGGCGATGTTTCCGCAATTTTAATCAAGAACTTGCCTTTTTGGGCGGAGTTCTTGCGTGTTCCGAATTTGGAAATCGCTTTGTTGGGAAAATGGGAAGAGAAAATCGAGAAAATGGCGCACGCAACCCTCGAAAAAAATGTAACGAGTATCGCAGGAGTTCCTTCGTGGACGCTACTTTTACTGAATCGCATCTTGGAAATTACAGGAAAGAAAGATATCAGCGAAGTTTGGCAAAATTTGGAAGTTTTTTTTCACGGAGGAGTTAGTTTCACGCCTTATCGAAAACAGTTTAAAGAGCTGATTTCTTCGTCCAAAATGAACTACGTGGAAACCTATAACGCAAGTGAGGGATTCTTTGCTATTCAAGACACTACAACGAATAATGAGATGTTGCTGATGCTTGATTATGGTATTTTTTATGAATTTATTCCATTCGAAAATCTGCATCAGGAACATCCGCAAGCGTTAACATTGGAGCACGTTGAGCTGAATAAAAATTACGCTGTTGTGATCTCAACCAATGCCGGTTTGTGGCGTTATCTTATCGGCGACACGGTGCAATTCACAAGTCTTTCGCCCTATCGCATCAAAATCAGCGGACGCACGAAAACATTCATCAACGCTTTCGGAGAAGAATTGATTGAAGACAATGCCCTGCAAGCCATCGCTGTTGCCTGCGAGAAAACAAATGCGAAGATCATTGATTTCACTGCTGCTCCCGTATATCTCGAAGATAAAAAGAACGCACGACACCAATGGTTGATCGAATTTTCAACCCCTCCACAAGACTTGAACTATTTTTCGGAGATCTTGGATAATGCGCTCAAAGCGAGAAACAGCGACTATGAGGCAAAACGCTATCACGATCTGATGCTGAAACAGCCCGAAGTGATTGCAGTTCCGGAAAAAACATTCTACAACTGGCTAAAGATCAATAATAAGCTTGGAGGTCAACACAAGGTTCCACATCTCTCCAACGATCGTAAAATCGTGGATGCGATTTTAACTCGCCTTTGACAGAGCATCTACGCTTATCATCCCTTTTTCTATTAACGCGGCTTAATTTTGGGATAACTTTGAGATTTTAGAACAGGTCAGATGTTATATAAATCCGAAATACTTTCGTTTCGTTCCACACGCTTAATCACTTCGGCAAAGGTTTTTGCAGTACTCAAAACCGTGATTTTATCACTTTGTTTCTTCAATGGAATCGTGTCCGAAACAATCAATTCTTCCAATTCGGAACTTTGGATATTTTGATACGCATTGCCTGTCAACAGCGGGTGTGTAATCATTGCACGAACACTCTTTGCACCGCTGTCTTTGATGATTTTTGCGGCTTTGCAAATGGTGTTTCCGGTATCAATAATATCATCCAACAAAATCACATCTTTGCCTTCCACATCTCCAATCAGTTGAATACTTCCCACTTCATTGGGTTTGTTGCGTTGTTTATAGCAGATAACAAATCCTGTTCCGAGTGCTTTTGCGTAGGCATTCGCACGACGAGTACCACCTGCATCGGGCGATGCAAAGATAATGTTGTCGGTATCTAAATTCGCACGCAGATACGTTAAAAAGGTTTGTGAGGAATACACGTGATCCACCGGAATATTGAAAAATCCTTGAATTTGATCGGCGTGCAGATCCATTGTGATTACGCGCGAAACGCCTGCCGTTGTAAGCAAATCCGCCATCAACTTCGAGCCTATCGGTACACGAGGACGGTCTTTGCGATCTTGACGAGCATAGCCGAAATACGGAACTACTGCGATAATTCGCCGTGCCGATGCACGTTTCACGGCGTCAATCATCAATAACAATTCCAAGATGTTCTCAGCCGGAGCAAACGTGGACTGCACAACGAAAACGTCCGCACCACGCACATTTTGGTTCAGCGCAGGTTGAATCTCTCCATCGGAAAATTCCAAAACCTCCGATTTGCCGAGTTCCTGACCGTATGCCTCTGCAATTTTTTCCGCTAAATAACGCGAATCACGACCTGAAAAAATAACAACCTGATGTTCCATAAATAAAAATAAATTGATCTTTTATTGAAAATTTTTGAAATATTTTATGCAAAGATACACTTTTTTTTTTCAAAATCAAAATAAATTTTGTAACTTTGTAGAATTATGGTTAAACACACGGACTTTTTGGTTATAGGGTCAGGTATTGCCGGACTGAGTTTTGCCTTGAAAGTGGCTGATTTTGGGCGGGTTTGCGTATTGACGAAAGCCACTGTGGAAGACAATTCGACCAAACACGCACAAGGCGGAATAGCTGCTGTAATGGTTGCTCCCGACACTTTTGAAAAGCATATTCACGACACTCTTGTTGCCGGTGATGGCTGTTGCGATGAAAACATCGTTCGTCTGACGATTTCCGAATCCACAGAACGCATCGAAGAACTGATTGCGTGGGGAGCACGTTTCGACAAAACAAGTGGCGGAAACTTCGACTTGGCAAGGGAAGGCGGACATTCCGAACACCGCATCCTGCACTACAAAGACCAAACCGGAAGTGAAATCGAACGTGCCTTAGTTGATCGTGCGAAAAATCATCCGAACATCGAAATTCTGGAGAATCAATTTACGGTGGACATCCTCACACAACACCATTTGGGAGAAGAAGTTACACGCAGAAAACCCGATATTTGTTGCTATGGCGCATACGTTCTAAATACCGAAACGCAAGAAATTGACACCTATCTGGCTAAAATCACGATGATTGCAACCGGTGGAGCAGGACACGTTTACAGCACAACAACCAATCCTGTTGTTTCCACAGGTGATGGCGTTGCGATGGTCTTTCGTGCCAAAGGCAAGGTCAACAATATGGAGTTTTTTCAGTTTCATCCCACATCCTTGTATTATCCGGAAGAAAAACCATCATTTCTCGTTTCTGAGGCTGTACGCGGGTTTGGAGGCATACTTCGGAATATGAAGGGCGAAGAATTTATGCACAAATATGATGCACGCAAAGAACTCGCTCCGCGCGATATTGTTGCAAGAGCGATTGATAGTGAAATGAAATTTTCCGGAGATGATCACGTGTTTTTGGATTGTCGACATTTGGATAAAAATGCGCTAATCAGCCATTTTCCGACGATTTATGCAAAGTGTTTGAGTATTGGTGTAGATATGCACAAGGATTTGATTCCGGTTGTTCCTGCTGCGCACTACAGCTGTGGAGGAATCACCGTGAACGAACACGGACAAAGTTCGATTCAAAACCTCTACGCATCGGGCGAATGCGCCTGCACCGGACTGCACGGAGCAAACCGTTTAGCATCGAACTCCTTGCTCGAAGCAGTAGTGTTTTCGCATCGTTCAGCGATGCACGCCATACAACAGATTCCTCATATCTCATACAATGAACATATTCCCGAATGGAATGCCGATGGAATGGTGCTGAACGAAGAAATGATTTTGATTACACAAAGTTTGAAGGAAGTGCAGGCACTGATGTCGAACTATGTGGGTATCGTTCGTTCGGATTTGCGCTTGCAACGGGCATTAGACCGCCTCGGACTCATCTATCGGGAAACCGAAACACTCTACGGAAAATCTGTTCTTACCGCTCCAATGTGCGAACTACGCAACATTATCGAAGTCAGTTACGTCATCATCAAATCCGCCCAAGAACGCCGTAAAAACTGCGGATTGCATTATTCTATAGATTTGATTTAGCATTTAGCCTACCGAACGCAGCGCAACGACAGACCATAGTCTTTGCCAGCATAGTCCTGCAAGTCTAAATAATTCCAACTTTTGTGCATTTCATGCTTATTTATTTTTCAGATAATTAACTAATTGATTGGCAAAAAAAGAGGCGATTTGGTCTTCCGGAGTAACGAAAAAGAAACTTAATTTAGAGGCGAACATATTGCTTCCGGCGTATTTTGTTTCTTGAAATTTAGTCGGTTGTCCGGATTGTTGCAAGATATAAAAATCGCAACCGCCATCCAAACAAGCTTGTTGATACACCTTGAACATACCGCCAACAGAGCCGGTTTCGGCAATCACAAAGCGATAGACAAACTCTATATAAGCCACGTTGAGTGCATTACGCGTTTCCATTGGCGAGTTAAATTCCTTAATTCTGTAAATGTTCGGTTGTTCATACAAAAAGCGTGGAGGAGTAGTGATTTCGATAAACAAATCCACATTGAGAACCTTGCCGATTTTCGCATAGTCGAACACATCCCCACTTTTTTGGTCGCTCGCTGTGGTATTGATATTGTTCAGCACATTATTTACCATAGCCCTGTCTTTTACATCGAAACCATTGAGAATCAAAGCCTGTTCCAATGCGTCATACACTTTATTCAACCAAGTCTGCTCTTTAGATACAACTTGTCCTTGCGTGATGTTTGCTGTTGCCGTTTGAGGTGTGCGCAAAACCACAGATAGTGACTGATTGCTTTTCTGACGAGCGCTTAGAAAATTCTTCAAATTATCGGATGCTACGATCACATCCTGTTTCTTTTGAACGCTCACATTGGCTAATTGCGTTTTCTTCATTGGATTGCACGACACAAGTAGAGATATGCCGAGAACGAATAATGTGGTTTTTTTTACGATTGAGTTCATAACTATTTTTTTGAGGTTAGTAATAAAAACGATAAACAACACCCACATTGACACTCAATAGGAATGCCGCAACAACGTCGCTCTTGATTGTATTCGTATTATCAAAGTATTTCAAGGCAGGATCCTTCCCAAAAGCATATCCGACAGCCCCTCCTACTGTGATTAGGAAAGGTGAATAGCCAAGTGGAATACTCCCGTTTATACCCAAAATAAAACCCTGCAACGTTTTTTTCTCATTGTCATAAATTGAAGTCCATTCGCCAAATTTGGCATAACTCACTTTCATATACACGTTAGTTGCGGCATAAAAATTGAATCCTGCGTGATATGAAATACCATGTAGAGTTTTGTTGATAAACGGAACACCCGGTTTATAGTCGTCGTTATCCAGAACTGTTACCACAATTGGGAAAGTCAGCGGAACTGCACGAGTTCCGATGCCTGCACTCAAACCAAATTTTTGGGTAGCACGCCATTGCAATTGAACACCTAAATTGCCGAAACTCAAGCCTGCGCCAACACCTACAGATAAGTGACGATAGCTCTTCATATCTATATACTCATAGCCCTCGCCACGGCTGCCGGTTTGCAAGTCATCCTGTGCATATACAACCGTCGCACAGAACATTAAAATGGAAATAAAAAGGATCTTATTCATTGTTTGTGAATTTATCAATAGGAAAAGTCGTTGCCAAGAAATAATTCCAACAACAATAAAATTTCGACAGAGCTCAAGGCACTGATTTATAATGCTATAAAATAGGGTAGTAGGGGGGGGTGGTAAATGCCTGACAATTAGCACTTTATTGCCAATCGACATATTCCGTTCTATGTGAATGTTTGTCGGCATTTGACTTTTTTTTACAAAAGTACACAAAATTTTCAATATATGCAAATTTTGGCGAAACTTTTTTGTTTTTTAAACCTTTCATCCTTCCATTTGATCCCTTCAAACTAAAAAAATGCCGTAATTAATTTCGTTGAGGGCTTGCGCTGTTCGTATTTTTTTCGTATCTTTGCAGATCCAATAGATAACCAAAAGTATGGCAACGGCAACATTAGATAAGCTAACCAGCGACAAAATCAGTTTCATCAGCTTCATCATTCCGAAATTTGCGGAAACGTACAAGATGGGCGTACAAGAGGCATATTTTTACTTGAAAAAATACGGCGGTTTGGATTTTTTGATGAAGCATTGGTGGGCATTGCATACAGATAATGATATTTGGGCGATTCACGATATTTATGGAATTTGTCGAAAGAATGGAGGGCTACGCTGATGAAAGTTTATCACGGAAGTCACATAAGAATTGACTTTTTTTTGCAAGGAAAAAACATATCCGAAGTTGTCGCAACAGATTTGTTCTATACCTCCAAAACCTTTGCGCAACTTGCCAATGAAAGCACAGGTTTACATCTCAACCATGGCAAGAAATCTATGAATTACTCAAGTACGAATTACAACAATTAAACAATTAAACAGTTAAACGATTAAACAATGAAACACTTTGCTAAAATCAGTATTCTAATTCTCGGTATCGCCCTGTTTTCGCAGAGTTGCAAGCAGGTGGATCCGCCACAACCTTTCGGAGCAACGCCATCACAAAAACAAATGGATTGGCAAAAATTGGAGTATTATATGTTCGTGCATTTTGGTCCGAATACCTTTACAAGTGTGGAATGGGGCGACGGAACGGAAGATCCGAATGTGTTCAACCCTACGGATTTAGACTGTAGGCAATGGGCAGAAATCGCCAAGAATGCAGGAATGAAAGGCATTATCCTCACAACGAAACATCACGACGGATTTTGCTTGTTCCCAAGCAAATACAGCACGCATACCGTAAGAGAAAGCAGTTGGAGAAACGGGCAAGGCGATGTTGTGCGAGAATTGTCGGACGCTTGCAAAGAATACGACTTGAAATTCGGAGTGTATCTTTCGCCTTGGGACAGGAATCATCCGGCTTATGGAACGCCCGAATACAACCAGATTTTCGCCAATACGCTGGAAGAAGTGTTGAGCAACTACGGCGAAGTTTTTGAACAATGGCTGGATGGAGCAAACCGTCCGGGTCCGAATGGAAAAAAACAAGTTTACGATTGGGATTTATTTCATCAAACCATCTATCGCAATCAGCCGAATATCACGATTTTTAGCGATGTTGGTCCGGATTGTCGCTGGATGGGAAATGAAAAGGGTATTGCAGGCGAAACAAATTGGTCAACGCTGAATGCCGAAGGTTTCGCACCGGGTTGGGATGCTCCTGCCGCAGAGGTGCTGAACAGTGGCGATCAAGGCGGGAAATCGTGGATTCCTGCGGAGGTGGATGTGTCTATTCGACCGGGCTGGTTCTACAGAGCTGATAAGGATACCGGCGTGAAAACCGTGGAAAAACTGATGGATATTTATTATACTTCCGTTGGACGAAATGCGAACCTGTTGTTGAATGTTCCACCCACACCAAGCGGACGTATTCATCCGATTGATTCCGCAAGGCTTATAGAGTTCCGTAAAGCACGTGAAGAGGCGTTTAGCAACAATTTGGCAAGCGGTGCGAATGCGGAAGCAAGTCATACACGAGGAAACTCTCGAAAATACTCGGCAAACAATGTTTTCAATGCCGATTATGATTCGTATTGGACTTGTGATGATGATATTCTGAATCCTTCATTGGAAGTGGATTTGAAAGAAACGCAATCGTTCAATCGTTTGCTTTTGCAAGAGTATATTCCTCTCGGACAGCGTGTTTATTCCGTAAACGTGCAGTATTGGGACGAAACAGCAAACACGTGGAACGACTTAACACAAGCCACAACCATCGGCTACAAGCGGATTCTACGCTTTCCTGAAATCAGCACACAAAAATTGAAACTTCATTTTGAATCTTTGGCTTGTCCGATCATCAATGGAATTGGTGTTTATTTGGCGGAGAAATAATTGTTCTTTCGCAGCATCAATTTGATGTTCAATCGTTATCGCCGAATTGTTCTTACCTCCAAAAAGATTCTCCCAAACGGCACGCACAATCGTTCCTATTTTCTCAATTTCTCTTAGTCTGTAGTCTTTTTGTTCCATAGGTTATTTCGATATTTTCTCATATCCTCTTCATCATCTCATATTGTTTTCCTGTTATTTCAACATTCTTTGATTTCAGAAATTCAACAATAGACGTGCACGAAATT
>QMCD01002619.1_pt1 | contig 11407 bp, 9 predicted proteins | sample 1821841 | NCBI WGS metagenome assembly QMCD01 (sample SAMN01991225, study PRJNA193472) | Termite gut metagenome, whole genome shotgun sequencing project. | isolation source: worker | host: Macrotermes natalensis | reverse complement strand
CAACGGCAATTTTACACCCGCTGCTCTTCAGCCCGCGCAAAACCTCCGGCGCATCCGCAAAGAAAACGGTGCGTTCCGTCATGATCTCGTCGGCACGCTTGCGAAAGGCGACGGCAAACGCGTCCCCCATGTTGGACGCGGGGTTGCCGGTCAACGCAAAGAAGTGTAAGCTATCTTGAAGAAGACAGTAATCGGCCAGGGCGTTTATTCGTTCCGCCTGCTTCACCGACGCCTCGTCGGCATGCGGTATCGTAAGGAAGAACACGTAGCCCGGCAGGTTTAGTATGGAATCTGTAACATAGTTGCCGTCAGGTGCAATAATGGCAAAATCTACCATAGGCGATTCGTAACCTTTTTCTTTGAGCACGGTTTTTGTTTCTACGTATTTCCAGGCATTGTCTTTCGGATAATCGTTTAACGTAAATTCTTCCGTCTTCCCGTCTTTTTCGTAATACAAAAAAGTATCGTAGGTGTCGGGCTTGCTGTCTTGCATCACTTCGGTGATATTGGCACCCACTTTGTAGGCCATAAAGTCGATGAGCGGCAAATGGCGGTACGAGTATCCCATCAATCCACCCGAAAACAGTAGCAGGCAAGCCACGGTAATCCATTCGGTGCGGCACGAAGCATACGATTTATAATTCTTGCGCTGCCAAAACATCACACCTACAAACGGCAATATAACTACGTTTTTGAAAAACGTCTCCCAGTTGGTTAATTTAATAGCTTCGCCAAAGCAGCCACAATCGGTAACAGGGTTGAACACCGCCAAAATAAAGGTCAACACCGTGAAGAAAGCCATAAACAACACCGTTAGCCACGATGTCTCTTTCATACGCACACCTATCAGCGCACAAAAGCCGATTAACATCTCGGCCAGCGGCGCACCAACTACTACCAACGGCAAAAACACCGGCATGATAGCCGTTAGATGAAATGCCTTAAAATATTCCGAAAAAATAATGTGCGAACCTATCGGGTCAATGGCTTTCACATAGCCCGAAAAAATAAACAACAGCCCGATAGCTACACGGCAAATAATTCGTAATGCTTTCATGTTAGGTTTTTATTTTATTGAGTGATTTTGTGCAAAGGTAATATTTTTTTTGGAAAAGAGTATTGACCGAACGATGAAGTAATTTCAAAAATAAATTTGCACAGTAAAAATTTGTTGCTACATTTGCAGCGTTAACCGTTCTTTAAAATACTTTGTTGAATATATATTCAACGGCTTTTGTTCAAGTTCACAAAACTGACAATTTACAATAACCTAGAATAAAAGCCGAAATCCAACGTGAGTTGGGAAGCGGCTTGGTTATTGGGTTTGTCAGACACCTTGTGAAGAGTCGCTTTCCGGTTCACGTTTTTATTTTCTTTTGGGGAGTTACTACAAAACAAGAAACAGTTGAATATGGCAATGAGAATAAACTCATAGCAAGGGGTTGTTTTATGAAAGATGTTTGGTGTTTGTTTGATGCGTAAAACAATCTCTATGCTATGATAATTATAAACTAAAAAAAATTAAATTATGAGAAAAATTTTCTATTATTTGCTGCATGCAGTATACTCGCTGCACATGCACAAAGCTGCGTAAGCGTGCGCCAAATCAGCACCAACTATGGCACCAAACAAATCACTTTCGATTTGACCTGGGGCACGTGCAACAACACCAACCACCTCTATCGCGTATGGGTGTTTGTCGACTACCAACCGGTAACCGGACTTATCAAAGGCGCATGGAGTCGCGCTGCTATTGCAAATAGCAACGTAGGTACATTACACAATAATTCCGGCGTATGGGTAACCGGGTCGGCAGGTGCTACGCAGCGCGTAACGCTGACATTAAATGTATCGCCCACACAGTTCAACTGGTGTGCCTACGCCACCGACTGCCCACCTAATGCGGTGAAGAGTAACGGAACCTATACATTGAAAGGCAGTCTACCATTTATAATTAACGGCACAACTACAATTTCTGCAAAAACGTATACGGGCAACATTAGTACTATTACCGACGCAACCAATAACCCCGAAGGATTTGTCTATGACAATACCTCTGCTTGTATAATGAAAGCCGTTTATTTGGGAAGTGTTGGCTTTACTTCTACTAAAACATGGGTAGTGGGTTCGCAAACGTGGAGCGCCCCGGTTACCGCTACTTATTGCCGCAAAACTTCTTTTGACGGCGGTACCGCTACTGCCTATAAGGCCGATTGTCGTGCTAACAATGGTAGCGCTACTACGGTCAATGTAACTTACGGCGATTTGTTCAGTTGGTGTATGGTGAATCAGTTCAAGACTGTTCTTTGCCCCTCCGGTTGGCGCGTGCCTAGCAACACAGATTTTTGCACACTAGATAAAAGTTTGAATAACCGCTCGAATTGCTCGAATCGCTTAGCTGATGCTACGTCATTGAATAGGTATAAAAGTTCATCGTGGGGTGCCCAATTCGGCGGAATGACTGTCAGCGGGCCACTCAACCTTCAGGGTTCGAACGCTTACTACTGGACACAGTCGGAGCAACGAGCTACTCGTGGACATAGCTTATATTTGGACACCTCTTCTAATGATGTCAGCCCAGGTAACAGCGACGACGAGCATCGCGGGCTGGCACTACGGTGCGTAAAATAGAATCCCCCACTCTACCAACTAACAAACCGCCCCATTATCATTTATTGGGGCAGGTTTGAAGCCTGCCCCTACATTGTCTATTTCATTCTTTTTTCGCTGTTTTGTTGCGTTCGGAATGACGGTGTTATTGTTTCCCAAAGTTTCCTTTTAACTCATACCGTTTCCCCGGAAGCGTACGCACAATGCCGTTCATCTCCATTGAAAAAAGCAATACCGATAAGCGTTGCATGGGGATTTGGGTAGCGTTGCAAAGCACGTCAATTGTTTCGGGCGCTTGCTTGAGTAGGTCGACAATGCTTTGTTCGTCGGGCGTCAGCGCTGTAAATAACGGTAGCTGCTGTTGCTTGACGCCTGTTTGTTGCTCCCATCCTAAAGCATATTCTATGTCGGCAGCGCTTTCTACCAGCGCCGCTTTATTTATGCGGATAAGCGCGTTACAGCCCTTGGAAAAAGTATCGCTAATGCGTCCGGGCAATGCGAGTACATCGCGGTTGTAGGACGTAGCCAGCTCTGCAGTAACCATGGCGCCTCCTTTCGCTCCGGACTCCACCACCAGCGTAGCGTCGGAAAGCCCGGCTATAATACGGTTGCGGCGAAGGAAATTAGGGCGGTCGGGATTTGTGCCCGATAAAAAGTCGGTAACTAATGCACCGTTCTGCTCTATAATTTTGGTGGCCGTAGGGCGATGTAAAGCCGGGTATATTTTATCCAATCCCGTAGCCATTACCGCCACAGTCGGCAAATTATTTTGCAACGCGGCCTTGTGTGCACAAACATCAATACCATAAGCCAGCCCGCTTACAATAACGGGAGCGTGCCCGCGTTCCGCCAATTGGGCAACTATGTTTTCGCACCATTCCAAACCGTAGGGCGTAGCATGCCGGGTACCCACAATGCTTAAAAATTTCGATTGGTTAAAATCTATTGCTCCTTTCACGAACAACACAATAGGGCCGTCTTCACACTGCACCAGCCGCTGCGGATAGGCGCTATCGGTATAGCATAGCGCTTGGAAATTATTTTTCTCCAGAAAACGACATTCTTCTTCGGCCTGTTGCAGTAGTTGCTGTTGGGCTATTTCTTGTGCCAGCATTGTTCCTATGCCCGGAATTTTTTGTAAGGCCGCTTTTTTCTCGCGCAACACCGCTTCGGCGCTTCCACAATAAGCTATCAAGCGCTTTGCCAGCATACAGCCTATGCCGGGAATAAGACTGATAGCCACATAATATTTTATCTCCTCTCGCAGCATGAAAGGGTTGTTGATAGGTAAACGTAGATTTCTTACAGGATTAGCATGGCATCTCCGTAGGTGCCGAAACGGTACTTGTCTTTTACGGCCGTTTCGTATGCTTTTTTCATATTGTCGTAACCGCCAAAAGCTGTTACTGCCATGAGCAGCGTAGAGTGCGGCAAATGAAAGTTAGTAACCAAGGCGGTTGGAAGATCAAAATCGTAAGGCGGAAAGATAAACTTATTAGTCCAACCGTCGAATGACTTCAGGCGCCCCTGCGTGGTAACGGCCGATTCTATAGCGCGCAGCACCGTAGCCCCTACCGCGCAAACCTGCCGACGTTCGTCTTTCGCACGGTTTACTACCTCTATGGCTCTTTCGCGCACAATAACTTGTTCGGAATCCATCCGGTGCTTCGATAAATCTTCGACATCGACCATGCGGAAACTGCCGAGGCTCATGTGTAACGTAACCTCTGCCGTCCGGACACCTTTTATCTCGAGGCGCTTCATCAGCTCGCGGCTGAAGTGCAGGCCGGCAGCAGGCACCACCACAGCGCCTTCTTCTTTTGCAAAAATAGTTTGGTAGCGCTCCTCGTCAATAGGCTCGTTTTGTTTACGCACCCAGCGGGGTAGCGGCATTTCGCCCAAGCTGAACAGTGTTTTTCTAAATTCTTCGTGGGTGCCGTCAAACAAGAAACGTACGGTACGCCCACGCGATGTAGTATTGTCTATCACCTCGGCTACAAGGGAGTCGTCATCGCCAAAATACAGTTTGTTGCCAATACGGATTTTACGTGCAGGGTCTACCAATACGTCCCACAAGCGTTGTTCGCTATTCAATTCGCGCAATAAAAAGACTTCAATTTCGGCGCCGGTTTTCTCCTTGTTTCCATACAGGCGTGCCGGAAACACTTTTGTATTGTTGAATACCAACACATCTTCTTCTTCAAAATATTTGATGAGGTCTTTAAACATTTTGTGCTCCAGTTTTCCACTGTCTCGGTGAAGCACCATCAGGCGTGATTCGTCGCGATGTTTGGCGGGATATTTTGCAATTAAGTCGTTAGAGAATTTGAAATTGAATTGCGAAAGTTTCATGTAGCAATTTAAGTATATTGTTTATTATATGAAAAAAATAGGCACTTTTGTCCTCGTTAGAGCACAAAACACCTTATATTAAGTACAAATATCGGAAAAAAGATTGAATTATCCTAAAAAAGTTTGTAAATTTTCTAATGTTATAATTTTTTGCTCATTAAATTCACCACTTTTGCTGCGTCGAAGCCCGGTGAGATGGGCTCCGTTATTTAAAGCCAATCCCAAATCGCGGGCAAAAGCACGTATGTAGGTGCCTTTACTACAAACTATGCGTACCGTAACGGTGGGCAAATTGAAGGAGCAAAGTTCCGCTTCGTAGATGGTAATAACCGAGGGTTTAAGAATTGCTTCTTCGCCTTTCCGCGCCAGCTCGTAAGCCCGTTTTCCGTCTACAATTTTAGCGGAGAAAATAGGCGGGACTTGTGGCTGCTCCCCTATCATTTTTTTCAACGCTGCTTCTACCATTTCTTTTGTTATGTGTTCGTATGGGTAGCGGGCGTCTATTTCTTTTTCCAAATCGAAAGAGGGCGTTGTGGCGCCCAGCGCTATTTCGGCGATGTATTCCTTTTCCGCGGCTTGCAATGCGTCTGCTTGCTTGGTCGCTTTTCCTATGCATACCAATAATACTCCCGTTGCCAAGGGGTCTAACGTTCCTGCGTGCCCGACTTTCAAATTCTTCATTTTCGTTTTGCGTTGCAGGGCAAACTTAATTTTGCGCACTACGTCGGCCGAAGTCCACCCCAGCGGTTTGTCGACAGGGATTACCACGCCTTCGGCAAATGTTTCCGGCGCAGGAGGGTTGGATAAGGAAAATAAGGTGTAGCGTTCACTCATGCTTTATTACTTCGGTTTGTTTGCTTTATTGTGCTGAACATAGCCAATAGGCCGTCGCGATTTTTCTGCTAATTGTTTTTGTACTTGCAATTCGGATAGCGATTGGTTAATCAGCTCTAACTGTATTCGCGTATCTTCGTTAATGTCGTTGTAATCGGAAAGAACTTCTTCGACGTATTGTTTTAATTCCTGTACTTCCTTTCGCAGCTCTTTCATTTCTTGTGCCGGCGGGCTGAGCACAAATTGACGCAACGCTACAAAGGCGCGAATTATTAAGATATTTGCCTCGATAGCCACATCGCTTTTGAGCACGCTTGACAGCATGGTTACTCCATGTTCGGTAAATACAAACGGCACAGCCGATTTTGGGCGTTTTATTCGTGATGTCATCACAATCTGTGATGACATCTTTTTCCACTCCAAAGCCGTGAGTTGAAACATAAAATCATCAGGAAAACGTTTCATATTACGTTTTACCGCTTGGTTGAGTACCCGCGTTTCTACGCCGTACATTTCTGCCAAATCAAAGTCCAGCATTACCTTGCAGCCTCTGATTTCGTAAATCCTGTTTTGAATACGTTGTAGTTCCATATCCGCACCTTACAGTTCAATCTTTTCTATCCGGCGTTGGTGGCGGCCGCCTTCAAAGTCAGTATGAAGAAAGTCTGTAATTATCTTTTTTGCGGTTTCTTCGTCTATAAAACGGGCGGGCAGCGAGCAAACGTTTGCATCATTATGTTGCCGCGCCAGCTGCGCTATTTCCGGTATCCAGCAAAGTGCAGCGCGCACTCCCCTATGGCGGTTCAACGCCATGCTTATTCCGTTTCCGGAACCACAAAGGGAAATAGCTGTTTCTAATTCTCCTTTGGAAACGGCTTCTGCCAAGGGGTGCGCCACATCGGGGTAGTCCATGCTTTCGACGGAGTGCGTGCCAAAATCTGTTATCCGGTAGCCCTGCGTTTCCAACCATTTTTTCAAAATCTCTTTCAGCGCCACTCCTGCGTGGTCAGCGGCCATGCCTATAGTTTTCATACTAAAATTCGTTTTAAATTATTCTGCTTTTGCATTTGTTTTCACGCTGCCGAAAGCGTATTGCAACGACAGGGAAATAGTGTTGCTCATGGCTGCGTTGGAAGTGGTGCTTATCGTGTACGACACGTCCATCGTGAAGTCGCTCCACATCGCTCCCAGCCCGGCAGAGAAATAAGAGCCGGCACCGTAGCGAGGGTCTTTGCTTCCGAAATGATAGCCGGCGCGCGCAAAATAGCGATTATTGTAAGCATACTCCGCTCCGCCCGACAGTCCCCATTCCCTGATGGTGTTGCCGAAAGAGCTGAAGAATCCTTTAAACACACTTTCTGTTTGGTCTTCCGGGATTAAAGGTTTATATATATCTACGGAAAAGGTCAATACATTTTTAGTATCAATGCCCCAGGAGTAGCGGCCGCCAAGGTTCATGCACATTGGTAAAAACACATTGCCGTCGCCCAAGTCAACCTTAGTGCCCATGTTTTTTAAGCCTAAGCCGAATGCAAGCACATCGTTGGCCCTGATTTTTTGTTGAAAGAAAACGCCTATATCTCCGGCTAACGCGCCGACCCTTTCTCCCGAAGTAGTGCCATTGTCGTTGGCCGTTGCTTTAAAAAGGTTGATGTAGCGAATGGCTACACCCAGCGAAAAGTAATTGCCGAACGCGCGGGAATAGCCAACATCAAATGAATATTGGGAGGGCAACAGCGTTTGATAGGCCGCTCCGTCGTTTCCGCGGAGCACTAAATCGTTCATGGAGAAATAACGTACCGAGGCGCTGAGCGCTTGCTTTCCGAATTTATAATAGCCCGACAAATAGAACAGGTTAGAATCGTCATCTACTTGAAGCATCCAAGGCACGTACGAGAAGCCAATACCTGCCTGGTTTTCGGACAGCGCATACTTGGCAAGGTTCCAGTGCTGCGCAAATGCGTCGGGCGCGGTGGCGGCGCCAATGCCGGCCATGCCGGCAGAGCGGGCATCGGGGGTTATTGTTTCAAGCGCCGCACTGTTGTTGTATTGTGCCGTGAGCACGCCACATGATACCACGCTGAAAAAAGAAATTATAAGTGCTTTTATAAAAGTATTCATGATAAATGTTGTTCCCTGTTATAATTTATACATACGGCCGGACTTGCTGCCTACTCCGTCGAGCGTTAGGCGGTAAACATAAGAACCGGCGGCCAGGCCGGATACATTTACCTTCTCGAAATAGCGCCCGGCGGTTACCGATTTCTCAAATATGGAAGCCACCTCGCGGCCCGATAGCGAATAGAGTTTTAAAGATGCTTTGCCGTCTTTCGGTACCACATACTCAATGGTGGTATTGTCGGCCACAGGGTTCGGGTAGTTGATAACCGTAATTTCCGTATCGTCGGCGGTTAGTGCGTTCCGGTCTGTTATGTGAACAGGCAGGGACACCGTAGCCGGAGGGAGCGCCAAGTTGCTATTAAACGTGTCAAAAGTCAGGGTGTAGTCGCCTTCGCCGTCATCTTCGGGCAGCAGCATTAACGTAGCCGATCCGGCGCCCTGCGTCGTAGAGAAATACATCCAGTCGCCCGCCAACCCGGAGGCGGTAATGTAGGCCGTATCCCCGCTGGCATAGATACGTATCGTAACGGTTTCGCCTTCTTTCATGGTAATGGTTTCGGGGCTGGCCAGGCTCCACACTGTTTCCGTTCCGTCTTTCTCTACCGTTAGCCGGGTAAACGACGGCTGCGTAGCCTGGCAAACGGCCGTTTGCCACAGCAAGAAGAGCAGCATAAACAAAAGGCTTCTTTGAAGTATTTTCATCGGATACTAAATTATATTTCGTTATTAAAATTCTGCATTCTTGGGCGTGCGCGGGAACGGAATCACATCGCGAATGTTGGCCATGCCCGTAACAAAAAGCAACAACCGCTCAAAGCCCAGCCCGAAGCCGCTATGCTCGGCCGTGCCGAAGCGGCGCGTATCGGCATACCACCACAGCGTGTCCATCGACATATTCATTTCGGCGATACGCTTCTCTAACTTTTCCAAACTCTCTTCCCGTTGCGAGCCGCCAATGATTTCGCCGATTTTAGGAAACAGCACGTCCATGGCACGGACGGTTTTCCCATCGTCGTTTTGTTTCATGTAGAACGCTTTTATTTCTTTCGGGTAATCGGTTAAGATGACCGGCTTTTTAAAATGTTTTTCTACCAAGTAACGCTCGTGTTCGCTTTGCAAATCGACGCCCCACTGCACGGGGAACTCAAATTTCTGCCCCGATTGGGTTAAGATGTCCACGCCCTCGGTATAAGTCAACCTTACGAAGTCGGTTTGCACCACCCCCTGCAGGCGTTCGATAAGTTCTTTGTCGTACATTTCGTTCAAGAATTTCAAATCGTCCATGCAATGGTCGAGCGCATATTGCACCAAGTACTTGATAAAATCCTCGGCCAAGTCCATGTTGTCTTTAATATCGTAGAACGCCATTTCCGGTTCAATCATCCAGAACTCGGCAAGGTGGCGGGGCGTGTTGCTATTCTCGGCGCGGAAGGTAGGGCCAAAGGTATATATCTCGCCCAGCGCCATGGCGCCCAACTCCCCTTCCAGCTGCCCGCTTACGGTGAGGCTGGTTTGGCGGCCGAAGAAATCTTCCGCCCAATCAATAGCGCCGTCTTCTGTTTTGGGCGGCGTTTGCATATTCAGCGTGGTTACCTGAAACATGGCACCGGCGCCTTCGGCGTCCGAAGCAGTGATAATGGGCGTGTGCATATACACAAACCCTTTTTGGTTAAAGTAATTGTGGATAGCAAAAGCCATGGCATGGCGGATACGCAGCACCGCGCCGAAAGTGTTGGTGCGCGGGCGCAGGTGCGCTATCTCGCGCAGAAACTCCAGCGTGTGCCCTTTCTTTTGCAGCGGATAGAGCTCCGGGTCGGCCGTGCCGTACACTTTTATTTCTCTGGCTTGAATTTCTACGGGCTGGCCGCTGCCTTGCGACTCCACTAACGTGCCGAGCACCCGCAGGCACGCGCCGGTGGTTACCGGCTTCAGTTGCTCTTCGGTGAACGCCGACATATCGGCCACCACTTGTATGTTGTGAATGGTAGAGCCGTCGTTCAAGGCAATGAATGCGACATTTTTGTTTCCACGCTTGGTGCGCACCCAGCCTTTAACGGTTACCGTTGCGCCGGGGGCGCTTTTCAATAAGTCTACTATTTTTATTCTTCCCGGTGTTTTCATTGTTGGATATTGGGTTTTGGATTTTAGATATTAGGCATTGGTATTGGTGTCAAAACCCAATATCCAAGTTCTGATAAATTTCAGCGCTTTCTGCATATCGGTGTACATTACCCGGTCTTCCGACAGGAACGGCACCTCCTTGCGGAAATCGGCCAGCAGCGCTTCCAGCGGCGGCGACGATTGTGCCGGGCGGCGAAACTCTATGGCCTGTGCGGCATTCATCAATTCGATAGCTAAAATCTGTTCTACGTTATCAATCACTTTTGTCAGCTTGGTAGCTGCATTGCCGCCCATGCTCACCAGGTCTTCCTGGCCGTTGGACGAAACAACGGAGTCGCACGACGACGGGTGGCAATAGGTTTTATTTTGGTTCACCAACGCGGCGGCGGCATATTGCGGAATCATGAACCCGGAGTTCAAGCCCGGCTCGGCAATCAAGTATTCCGGCAGCTCGCGCAAGCCCAAAATCAGTTGCGCCGTGCGGCGTTCCGACATATTGCCCAGCTGCGCCAGCGCGATGGCTAAAAAGTCGTATACAAACGCCAGGGGTTGCCCATGGAAGTTGCCGCCCGAAAGTACGGCATCGCTGCCGGCAAACACAGTCGGGTTGTCGGTTACCGAATTTATTTCCGTAAGCACCACGTCGGCCACATGGCGGATAGTGTCTTTCACCGCCCCGTGTACTTGCGGGATACAGCGGAACGAGTACGGGTCTTGCACGTGTTTCTTCGGGCGTTTTATCAGCTCGCTGCCCTCCAACAGGCGCCGCATGTTTTGCGCGGTTTCTACCTGCCCCTTGTGCGGGCGAATCTCGTGCAGACGCGGGTCGAAAGGCTCCACGCGCCCGTCGAATGCCTCCAGCGAGAGCGCGCCAACCATGTCGGCTAAGCGCGAGAGGCGGAAGGTGCGCAACAGGGCGCTGACGCCATGTGAGCTCATAAACTGCGTGCCGTTCAGCAGCGCCAGCCCTTCTTTCGACTGCAACTGCTGCGGCTGCCAGCCGAACTGTTGCAGCACCTCGGCCGCCGCATATTTCTTACCGTTGAAGGTTACCTCGCCCTTTCCTATGAGCGGCAAGAATAGGTTGCCCAGCGGCGCCAAGTCGCCACTGGCGCCCAACGAGCCGCGGTCGTACACCACCGGCAATACATTGTTATTATAAAAATCGAGGATACGCTCTACCGTGCTCTCTTGAACGCCGCTATAGCCCAGCGATAGCGCCTGCGCTTTCAGCAGCAACATCAGGCGTACTATCTCGGGCGACACCTCGTCGCCCACGCTACACGCATGCGACATCACTAAGTTTTCTTGCAGCTTGCCCAACTCTTCGGGCGAGATAACTTTGTTACACAGCGAGCCGAAGCCCGTA
>QMCD01002389.1_pt1 | contig 11407 bp, 10 predicted proteins | sample 1821841 | NCBI WGS metagenome assembly QMCD01 (sample SAMN01991225, study PRJNA193472) | Termite gut metagenome, whole genome shotgun sequencing project. | isolation source: worker | host: Macrotermes natalensis | reverse complement strand
TTGTTTGGGGTAATCCCGGTTGTGCTTATTCTATTACGCACTTGTGCCCCGGTAAATCCCCGTCTTCACAAACTGCGGGGTCACTACATATTGTCTCCTTATGTGTCTTTTTGTTTTCATAACACTATTGGCTTTAGCGCCAAAAAAATAGTACCAGCCAGTGTCCCGACAAAAATTAATATGAAGACTGCTACTGCAATCATTCGACGAATATAATAGTTCCTTGACTTGCCTTTTAGTTTGACTTCCTGTCTATCATTAAGTAAAGATTCTAAACTTTCAATCATTTTATCATTATTGGCTTCAGCGTTATTTTTTTTCGTTTCTCTGCGGCTAAAGATTCACATAAATATTTTGTTACTTCATCATTTTTCACCGTTTTTTTGTTGGGTTTCATATAACTAACTTTGCCCAATGTTGCTATAAAATAACCACCACAAGAAATAAAGGCAATAACAAATAAACTAGCAAAAGTCACTAGCAAACCAAGATGAGCAACATAATCTTTATCAAGTAAGTACCCCATTATCCATATCGCAAACAAAACTACTTCAATTACAATAATGAAGAAGTTAGAAAAATAAAAATATGGATATTTAACGAAAGCGCGCATGACATGGCTACATTGTTTAGCTTCTTCATTATCACGTTCATTGTTGAAGGAACAGTACATACAGATGCGATCACTTCCATGTACTTCCTTTGGCTTTCCAGTATTTTTATCTATCTCTTTGTGACAAAATCTTCCGCATACAGTATGAATTGGTCTCCCCGATATTCGAGCCAAGAGGAACATTAATAAGAACAAGCAGTCAAAAATCATCATGCCCATAAAACCGCTAATTACCAGCATTTTAATAGTATCATGCTGTTTTAGTGCAGCAAAAGCATTTATTATTTCCAACCCGCCAAAAATAACAACTATTACGGCTGCAAATATGCCAACAGCAGTAATTGCTTGTGGAATTAAATCTTTCATCCTTTCTTCGTTATGATTTAGTTTTTCCTCCAATTTGCTTATATTACTCAGGATATCATCAACATCATCAGAGTATTCCTCATCTTCTTCAACATAATAGTTGCAATCGCGTAGCGAAATAGAAATGCTATTCAAGGTAAATATAATGTACTCTCTATGCTCGTATGTACTGGCAGCTAGAACAGCAGAATCTATTATTTCTGCCATTTTGTTTACTGCTATATTAAACTTATCAATGTCTTTTTCTTGCCAAATATTATCTAAAAAGGCCAACAATTTTTCTACAATGCTAGACGGTAATTCGTTTGCGTTAAATAAGCTAACCATGATATCTAGAAATTGTGTAACAGTTTCGCTATTAACTACAACGGTTTCCAGACTATCTAGAAATGCAAGGAACCTACTTTCGCCATCTTCCATGGTTATTCAGTCCTTTACCAGATATTACTTATTTGCTACTTTTAAATCAGGCAAATCTTCAATAGCATTGTTTATGGCAGCACGCATTCTTTTCAGGCGCATTCTTTGGCGTCTTTTATTTCTATTTATTCTCATTTGCTCTTCAAGCGAATCATAATACTTCATTGATTCACTTTTGATTTTCGCAATATCAGTAACTACAATGGGTTTGATTTCATCCATTATTGCCTCCATATTATTATATAATTGTAAAAAGACCAACAGCATTTTTTGATATTGAAGATTTGTTTTGAGTATCTCAAAAATTTTTTCTGCTTCCGTGTTCGGCAAATCGTCAGAGAAGAAAATGCTTTTTATTAGTAAATCTACTTCATTCATGTATGATATCATTCCTTAATAATATTATCATAACACAATAAAGTTGATATTACGTAAAAAATATACAGAAAACACACTCCATGCATGATATAGCATAAACACTATTATAATATACCATAAAATTTGCTTGTCAATAGTAAAATTATCATGAACTCTGTATGATTTAGAGCAAATTGTATGATGTAGACTCTATTCTTATCACGTCAGTACATCATATCACCCACCAATACCCAAAAGACACAGCAAAATCAGTTGTTTGAAAGAGATGGGTCTCGGCTATACTACCCGAGACCCATCTCTTTCTTTGTTATGATTTTGTATGTATCTGTGTTTTGTATATTAGTGGGATTAGTGCTGTGGTGTAGGTGTAGGTAGTGTGTGGTGGGGCAAGTTAGGGTAGGTGGGAAAGGAGCTAGAGAGAAAGGCGGGCTTCATGGCAAGCTTATGCCGGTCAGTTCCTCAAAAAGCATTTCGGTGATATTTTCCTCGGGATGGGTGTTCTCTTTTGTCCAAAGCTGGTGCGTCCAGCCGATATAGCTTTCCTTGTCCAAAAGAAAACGATATTGGCCTTTGCTGTGGAAATAGACGTCATTGTATAGCTTCACAATGCAACGGTAGTAATATGCCTGTGGAATGCTGGCAACAAAATTTTTGAACCGCTTGTCGCGGTATAACATAGCTTTCATTATCTCCGGCAGCATGAAAAGGGTGTCAGCTTCCTCATATCTTCTTTGGTGGTACAGCATTTTCAAGATATCATAAAAATCTTTTTCGCTTTTGATTTTGTTTATGTGGCTGCGTCATAGCAACATTACAACCACGGCAGACATATATGTCCATGTGGATGAAGATGCTTTCAGCAAAGATTCAGCCAGTATCATGACAGATATCGTAAACACGAAAATTATCACTGAAAACGCGATAGATAGTGATAATCAAATGAAAAAAACTCTCAAGCCCTAACTCGAAAATTTTAATCATTCCAACGTCTTATTTTGGCGGGACATTGGAGGGACATTGCGAATTTGCAAGCAAATTGCATGTATCTTCAAAATAAATCAACCGCCGAAAAGCGTCTGTATTTACTTGAAACCAAAATTGGTGTCCCCTTAGAGATTCGAACTCTAGACCCACTGATTAAGAGTCGTATCAAATTATTTTATTTAAATGGAACAACATAGAATCAGGCGGAAATACAGCTTGTAAAAGTGTGATACTTCACTACTTTGTGTATTGTAGGGACATTTGGTGGGACATCCCAAGTCCAATGTTGCTCTTAAACAAAAATACACGATAGAAAAATAAATTTCCATCGTGTACATTGGTGGAAGCTAAGGAACTCGAATCCCTGACCCCCTGCACGTCAAGCAGGTGCTCTACCAGCTGAGCTAAGCTTCCCAATGCATATCATTGTTTCCGTTCAGCAAAAATCGCAATTACATTCTACCCGCTTCTCGCCAAGAAATCAAGCTGTTTTCATAAAAGAGCGTGTTAACGCGCTGCCGCTTGCCGTAAGCCAATTCAAATACTTGCTAAAACAGCCTATGGTGTTTGCATTTTGTGTACGTAATCATCGCAATGTTCCTCTATTGAAAAAACAGGTTATCTTACAACAGCTACCGCTTGTTGCAAGATAACCTGCACTGCCCTTACGGTATAATAACGACAAAGGCGGGAAGCTACGAGGCTTACCTTGCCGTTATCAGCAGCATTGCCTACACCTTGCTGCCCTTCACCATGCTTTCCGCCCTGGCGCTGCTGGCCCATTTTAATTCTTCATGCCTGTCAGCACAATCCCTTCAACGAAGGACTTTTGTCCAAACAAATATATGATGACACAAGGCAAAAATGAAAGGCACACAGCCGCAAACATCTGCGCGTAGTCAACAGAAAACGAGCCGAAGAAAGCCGTTAGCCCCATCACAACAGTGCGTTTTGTCACGGTGGATATATAAATGGTTTGCGACAGAAGGTCGTTCCATGTTGTAATAAAAATCAATAGCCCCACAACAACAATGGCCGGTTTGATGGACGGAACCAAAATGGATACCAAAGTGCGCATGCGGCTGGCGCCGTCAATGGAGGCGGCTTCGTCCAGTTCCCTTGGAATGGTCATCATGAACTGGCGCAACAGAAAGATGTTAAATGCGCCGCCGCCGCAAAGGTAGGGCAGTATTAGCGGCCAGTAGGAATCAACCAGCCCCAGCTTTGCCCAAACGATAAACAGCGGAATAAGCGTTACCATGGTTGGCAAAAGCATGGAACCGATGCACAGCGCAAACAAAAAGTTTTTGCCCCTGAAGCGCAAGCGGGCAAATGCGTAAGCACAGGATATTGCCGTTGCCGTGCCAAACACAACGCAGGGAACAACAATCAATAGGGTATTTCCCAGATATTTCCAGAAATCAAAAATATCCGGGTTGAATTGATAGTTTTGCCACAGCCATTGCTGCGGGAAAAAGGCCGGCGGCGTGCCAAACAGCTCCTGATAGCTACCGGTTAGCGAGGAACGGAACATCCACCATATGGGCAAAAGTGTAACAGCGGATAGCAAAATCACAAAAATACCCGCTGTGATGTCGGCTGTTCTTTTTCGCGCCTTTCTTCCCCTCAACGTGTGCCCAAACGAGGAGGACTGGATGGCCCTTTCATTATTGAGACATCCGTTTTTAGCTAATGAGCCAAAAACCAATGCTACCAACCGCAAGCTAATCGTTTAACCTTATAAACTATAAACGAAGTGCAACCGCACCTCGCTCGTCAGATTGAACTGTGACAGAATTATAGCACGGGATTTGTCCTAAAGAAAGTGCTTTTTGCCGGATTGTGCAATTTTGGCAGTTTAGCTAAATCGATTGGGTTGACTTGTGCATAATTACCAGAAGGCAAACTGCTGTTGTGCACGCTAACCGGGCGCAAGCCTTGTTACAGACCCTCGCATTACGATAGTACAAGGCAAAAGAATTGGTTTTGTACTGAATTGCCGGTTCTTCATCTGGGCCATCACCAGTTCGGCGCATTTACAGCCCAGCTCAAACAAGGGGGGCTCCACGCTGGAAATTCCCGGCTCGTAGCCACGGCAGATTTCATGATTGTCGTAACCAAACAGGGAAATATCCCGGCCCACGGCAACGCCTTGGGTCAGGCAGCACTTGTACACGCCGCTTGCCATGCGGTCATTAAAAGCAAAAATTGCGCTTACCCCCGCGCGCAGCAAATCGTCTGCAAGCTGGTAGCCGCTGTCCATCTCCCAGTTGCCATATTTTGTCATCTCGGCGTTATATAGCACCCCATTTTCAAAGAGGGCCCGCTGCGCGCCTTTCAGGCGGCACTGTGCGTTATAGCTGGACGGCGGACCCGCAATAAAGCCAATTTTTCTGTGCCCCAGTTTCAGCATGGTTTCCGTTACATCATGGCCCGCCTTCTCATCGTCGAACATCACCGAAGAGAAGTTCGGCGATTGGGGAAAGCAATAGGCGTACAAAAAGGGGACGTTGATAAGCGTGGGGCTGTAAATAATTTCCCGGCAGTGGTAGCCCACATATACAATGCCCTCCACCTGCTTTGCCATCATGTTGCGCACCGTGGCTTCAAACAGTTGGCGGTGCTTGGGCATATCGGTAAACTCGTTTTTATATCGTTTATAAAGGCGCATATTCGCCAAAATAATTTCATAGCCGTTTTCTTCGCAGCAGGCATCTATGCCGTCCACAATGGCGGCGGTTTGGGCCACCGTTAAGTCCTCGGTAATAATGCCAACGGTGTTGGTTTTTTTCTTTTTCAGGTTTTTGGCAAAGGTGTTGGGCTGGTACTGCAGGCGCTTGGCAACCTCGAAGATTTCCCGCGTTTTCAACGGCCCAGCAGCCCCCGGCTTGCCGTTTAGCACATTGGAAACCGTGGCGGTGGACACCCCGGTGATGCCCGCAATATCCTTTATCGTCGCCATTCCACTCGCACTTCCTTCCTAGACGGCAGGACTCATTGCTTACCTGTGTTGACACATAAACGATTGACTTTATGGGCTTGTTCACCAATCCCATCCCTACTTTACTATGTATTCTCACATTTTTCAATGGAGAATGCGCTTTGGGGTAGATTTGGCTTGTAATTTAAATTGGAATCGGGTATACTCAAGATGCCTAATCGTTTAGTTTGGGCACTTTTCTATAATAATAGGAGCCGACTATGAAGCAGTTGCATCCTCTCCCGCTTCGGGATATCCACGTTGACGATTTGTTTTGGAACCGCTACACTCAATTGGTTCCCCGCTCGGTGCTGCCCTACCAGTGGAATATTTTGAACGACCGCGTGCCGGACGCGCCCGCAAGCCATTGCCTGCGGAATTTTAAGGTGGCTGCAGGCACGGAAAAGGCGGAGCGGCTGGGCGTTTTGTTTCAGGATTCCGACGCCTACAAATGGCTGGAGGCGGTGGCCTACAGCCTGTGTTCAAAACCCGACGCGGCGCTTGAAAAAAACGCGGATGATGTGATTGAGCTGATTGCCGGCGCCCAATGTGAGGACGGCTACCTGCACACCTATTTTCAGGTGCTGGCGCCGGGGGAGCGCTGGAAGCACATCACCGAAGGGCACGAGCTGTACTGTGCCGGGCATTTGGTCGAGGCCGCTGTGGCCTATTTCGAGGCCACCGGCAAGCGCCGCCTGTTGGACGTTGCCTGCCGCTTTATAGATTTGATTGGCAGCGTGTTTGGCAAAGACGCGGGCCAATTGCACGGCTACCCCGGCCACCCGGAGATAGAGCTTGCGCTGGTGCGCCTGTTCGGGACAACCGGAAAACAGGAATACCTTGCGCTTGCCAAGTATTTTATCGACGCGCGCGGCGGGCAACCCAACTACTTTTTGGAAGAGATGGCCCGGCCCGGGCACCAGATTTTAGACGATGAATTTAAGGATTATGACCCGGCCTACTCCCAGTCTCACCTGCCGGTGCGCCAGCAGATGACGGCGGAGGGCCACGCGGTGCGCGCTGTGTATTTGTACTGTGCCATGGCGGATATTGCCCGCCTCTGCGGGGATGAAGCCTTGCTGCGGCAGTGCAAAATTCTATGGGATAATATCACGCAAAAGCGCATGTTTATAACTGGCAGCATTGGGTCGTCCGGCTTCCGGGAGCGTTTTACCACAGATTTTGATTTACCCAACGACGCAAACTACAGCGAGACCTGTGCTTCCATCGGCCTTGCCTTGTTTGGCCTGCGCATGGCCCGCGCAACGCGCAACGCTATGTATATTGACACGGTGGAGCGCGCCTTGTACAACACCGTGCGCAGCGGCATCGCCCTTTCGGGAGACCGGTATTTCTACGTTAACCCGTTGGAGGTGTGGCCGGACAGTTGTATGCCGCACACCGCCCGCGCCCACATAAAGCCCGTGAGGCAAAAATGGTTTGATGTGGCCTGCTGCCCCACTAATGTAGCCCGCACATTTTCTTCGCTGGGGCAATATATTTATGCCGCCGGTGAAGATGAACTGTTTGTAAACCTGTTTGTACAAAACCAAACCTCGCTGGCGCTGGGGGGCAAGGCCGTTGCCCTTTCCTTGAATACCGACTACCCCAAAAGCGGCACGATTCGCCTTAATATAAACGTGGACACGGCAGATTTTACTCTATATTTGCGCGTACCCGCCTTTGTGGAGGACGCACGCCTTACGCTGAACGGCGAAGCCTTGCCTTTGGCCGTGCAAAACGGCTATGCGGTTATTAAGCGCACTTGGGGCGCCGATGTGGTAGAGCTCAATTTTATGATAAAACCCCGGCTGGTGTACGCAAACCCGCTTGTGCGGGCCAATGTTGGCAAGGTTGCCATTGTGCGCGGGCCGGAGGTATACTGTCTGGAAGAAGTTGACAATGGCGACTGCCTTGCCGCCGTGTATTTACCGGAAAATGCGCGCTTGCTTGAAGAATGGGACGCCAATTTGCTGGGCGGCACCATGCTGGTGCGCTGCGGGGGCTTCCGCCTTATACCCGGGGAGAAACAGCAATCATTTCGCGATGCAAAGGAATATACAAAGGCGCCGGTATCCCTGACGGCCCTGCCCTATGGTAGCTGGAACAACCGCGCCGCGGGCGAAATGATTGTTTGGATTCATTTGGGGATTGAATGAAACCTATCTACATAAGCGGGGGACGCGGATGACTGAAAAAGCAAGAATCGCTTTCAGCAAGGATTACGCCATCGGCAAAATTGACCGGCGCTTGTATGCCTCCTTTGTGGAGCATTTGGGCCGCGCGGTGTATGGCGGCGTGTACCAGCCGGGCCATGCTTCGGCGGGGCAGACGGCTTCCGGGGTGACGTGATTTCCCTTGTTCAGGCGCTGGATATCCCCCTCACTCGCTATCCGGGTGGGAATTTTGTGTCTGGCTATCGCCGGGAGGACGGCGTTGGCCCGCTGGCGCAGCGCCCCAAAAAGCTGGATTTGGCCTGGCGCACACTGGAGCCGAACGAAATTGGCGTGAACGAGTTTGCCGCTTGGTGCAAGCAGGTGGGCGCCGATGTGATGATGGCCGTCAACCTGGGTACACGCGGCATGCAGGATGCCTGCAACCTGCTGGAATACTGCAATCTCTCCTCCGGCAGTTATTATGCCGCTTTGCGCCGGAGCCACGGCGCAAAGCAGCCCCATGCCATCAAAACATGGTGCCTGGGTAATGAGATGGACGGCCCCTGGCAGCTGGGGCATAAAACAGCGCAGGAGTATGGCCGCCTGGCCTGCGAAACCGCGCGCGCCATGCGGCTGCTAGACCCCAATATCGAACTTGTGGCCTGCGGCAGTTCCTACCCGGAGATGCCCAACTTCCCGGATTGGGAGGCCGAAACCTTATCCCACACCTACGATGATGCAAAAAAGATACAGGAGTATATCAAGAACCAGCTAGAAGAAGACCAGGTGGCTGAGCAACTGACCATGGCCAAATAGGCCCGTTTACGGGCTGCAAGCAACAGAACCACGCAGATGTCAGGCCTTTCTTTACGCCACGTGAGGCGTGGCTAGTTCCATAGGGCTATGCCCGCATATGAAAAACCCCCGGCTTCGCCGGGGGCCAATGCTGGTAAAGACACAAGTTCAAATTTGTCCTACAAACCGGTAATAAATATCAATCTGCTGTGTTCGCTGTCCATCAATGCGCTGCGCTTGGTGGACAACGATTTTTTCTATGAGTTCGTGGGTAATCGCGCTGTCAAGGGTCTGTATGTCGATATATTTTGCAATTAACTCCACAAACTCCTGCGTGTCTCCGCTTTCTTTTTCGGCCTCGGCAATCGTGGTTTTTAAGCTGTCCAGCTTTGCGGCTAAGTCCGTGCGCTCTGTTTGGTAGCCTGCTATCATGTCGGTGTAAATGTCATCCGGTAGCTTACCACCCGCATTTTGCTCAAATGCCTTTTGTATCAGCACAAGGGTTTCAGCAAGGCGCTTTTCCGTTTTGTCCCGCTCCCTTTGGGCCGCTTCGGTTTTGAGCCGCCTTTGCCTGCCGCCGATACCGGCCAGCCGCGACACAAAACCGTCCCTGTCCGCACGCACCTCTGCCGATACTTCCCGGATGCTTGCCAGCACCGCCGCCGTAAGCCTTTCCATTGTGATATGATGATTGGTGCAATTCCCCTTACCTTTCGTCCTGTACTGCCAGCAACCAAACACATCCTTGTTGTTTTTTGAGAGCGTGTTCCCGCAATCCGCACAGCGCAGCAGGCCGGCAAAGATGTGAGGCGCTCCGCGCTTTGTTGAACGTTTGCGCTTGTGGACGAGGCCCTGCACCGTATCCCACAGCTTTTGCCCGATAATCGGCTCGTGGGTATTGGGTACACGCGCCCATTGTTCCTCCGGGATTTTTACCACCTTTTTTACCTTGTAGGAAACGGTGGTGTACCGCCCTTGCACCGTATGGCCCAGATACGCCTCGTTGTTGAGGATGGTGCGGATGGTGGAATAATGCCAGTCGAACGGCCTTTTGTGGGGCGAAACGGATTTGCGGCCATCAAGCGCCGTTGGGGTCAGCACCCGCTCGTTGGTGAGTGTTTTTGCGATACGCTCGTAGCCGTTGCCCGCAGCCGCCATATCGAATATGCGCCGGATGATGGCGGCTGCTTCTTCATCAATCACCAGTTTGTGCTTGTCCAGCGGGCTTCGCCTGTATCCAAAAGGCACCAGCGCGATATACTGTCCCGCGGCCCGTTTGGCCTGAAAGACATCCCGCACCTTTGCGCTGGCCTCGGCGGCATGCCACTCATTGAACAAACCTTTTACCTGCGCCATGCTGTTCGCACTGTGGGTCAGGTTGGCGCCGTCGTAATTGTCGGCAACGGCGATAAGCCGCACACCCATCTGCGGGAACTCCACTTCCCGAAACAAATCCACTTGGATGTGGTCGCGGCCCAGGCGGGACAAGTCCTTGATAATGACGACATTTCCGCGCTTCCTGCGAATATCACCCATCATGCGGATGAAGTCCGGGCGATCAAAGGTCATGCCCCGGTATTCATCGTCTTGATAAACGTCCACAACGCGAAAGTTGTTTTTGTCTGCATATTCCCGCAGTATCATGGCTTGATTTTCTACACTGTCATTGTCGCGGTCATCCGGCGAACGGCGGCAGTACAAAAGGGCATCTATGTTATGTTGCAACTGCACTTTACGCTCCTTTCTCCTTGCAACACAACAGCTTGAATGCTATCTATAGTATAGCAGTTACAAGCCGTTTGTGCAACGCTGCGGCGGCGTAATACAGCATACAATCAATGGTTTTCGATTGCTCTTGTCAAAAACTCATCGAATACTTCGCGGATGTTTCGTGTGCCTGTAAAAGTGTGCTTGACAATGATTTTCTCATTGCCACCCATTTTGACTTCCATTTTTGGTTTCAAATCATGCCGTGCCCCGTCATGGTTTGGGAAAGGATTACTGGCTTGTTTGTTCGATTGACCATTCAGCAAAAGCAAATCCTCCATGATAAGGGGCCGCACCACCGTAAAAAAGGGCAGGGCGGCCCCTTGGTTCATTTTTGTTTTCTTGCGCGGTACACCGGCAGCGGGTAACTGCTCCACAGGCCGGCGCTTTGCGCCGCCTCTCCCTTCACGCGGGCTGCCCCTTACAGTGACGTTAGCCAGGCAGGTGTATCATTATTACAGGTTTGCGGGTCGTTGCGGGCAGGCTACCAACCCTGCCTTGCCAGTATACCCTTATCGCTCCTGCCCGGCGCTTGCCGGACAATCATGGCGGGGTACAGGCATAGCTTCCCCTTGGTATGGGCCGCAAACCCAATGTGGTGATCGCACATATTCGGTTTTCAAAGGCCGGTGGTGCAGTGAGGGATATTTACCCCTCTACTATATAGGGCAAATTTTGGCACTTTGTTAGTACCCAACATTTTTGTTAGCCCCCTTTATTTTGTTAGCCCCTTTTTGAAATTTCCGGGTGATAACCATAAAATTTACTGTTTTTTATGATGATACGCTTCATATTTGCTCTGGCTCTTGTTAGGATATTGCAGACGGTTGGTTTACTAATCCCTTCTCTATCCGCAATATCCTGCATGGTATAGCACCTAAAATAGTAGTCGCAGATAAATTGGCGCTGGCGTGGCGGCAGGGCATTCACTACATCCTGCACCATCTT
>QMCD01002078.1_pt1 | contig 11408 bp, 8 predicted proteins | sample 1821841 | NCBI WGS metagenome assembly QMCD01 (sample SAMN01991225, study PRJNA193472) | Termite gut metagenome, whole genome shotgun sequencing project. | isolation source: worker | host: Macrotermes natalensis | reverse complement strand
ATTTCTTTTTTAGTTTAGTCACTTCAAAGAAACATCCTTATGGTTGATTGCTGAAACCCTTTAATATTTTTTCTCAAGAAATTTTAAACAGACTCTTAATAATAATAATCACATAAACAAATAATAGCCTTAATCCAAATGAAAGCAGCCGCATTAACCCTATTAATGTCCGCAGGTTTTGTATTGCCTGTTCTCGGACAACTTAACACTTTGCACAACCATTACCGCCCCGGTGATGTGTTAATCAAGCAACAGGTCGAATATGTCAGTCCCGGGGAGGCCGGGGTAAACAAAGTCTGGGATTTCAGCAAGCTCAAAACGATAAACAGTGAGTATACCCTAAAATATGATTTGCCACCATTGGAAGGAGATTCGGTGTATATATTCGGTGATATCCGTTACAGCAAGGATAAAGTGTCGGATAATAAGCTAATCGTAGGTACAGAGCATAACACCATGTATTACTACCATCTGATTAATGATAGCCTTTTGCAACATGGTCACGAAAACCCTTCGGTAATACTCAAATACACCTCTCCAATGGTACTGATGCAATTTCCACTGAATTACGGGCAAACCGCTATATCCAATTACAAGTCGGAAGGCCTGTATTCCGGCACAGTGGATATACAGACAGAAGGAACAATGACTACTACAGCCGATGCTTATGGAAAAATGATACTGCCATCAGGGGATACCCTTAGTCCGGTATTGAGGGTAAAGACAGTACAGACTATTTTTGATATACCAACCGAAGACAGTTATACAACAGATGAAACGGATAACGCCGGCAAGCAATTGGAAACCTGCCGTTGGTACAGCAAGGGCTATCGATATCCTGTTTTCGAGACAATCAGGAATATAAACCTTTCGGACAGCACGGAGATATTTAAAACAGCTTTCTTCTTCCCGCCGCAAGATCATCTGTATCTGGATACCGACCCTGAGAACCAGGCTTTGTTGGATGAGTTATGGAAAGAGATGGAAAACGACACGACAACTATAGACAATGAACAAAGCAAAACAGTCACACTCGAAGATATAATGACCTGTAAGCTATATCCGAATCCAGTCGAATCACAACTGAATATCGAGTATGAACTGAAAGAGGACGCAAAAGTATCTTTCGAGTTGTATTCGATCGAGGGATTCCCTGTAAAGAAAATACAAGCTAAATCACAAAAGACAGGTATGTATTATGAAAACATTGACTGTTCAGGCTTGCATCCGAAGAATTATGTATTGAGGATTATGGCGAATGGGGTGTTTGTGAATGAAGTGGTAATTAAAAGGTAAAATTTATAGATTATGAAAAAATATTTATTATCAGTAACCTGCAATTTTATAACCTTAATACTGATGGGGCAATCCGGTAATTATACAGCAGAGTTACAGAGAATCATACCCCAGACTCCTCAGGCAGCAGCATTTAACCGCTATGGGGAGTATCCGGTCAGTCCGGCAACAGGCATACCGCAAATCGACATTCCCCTCTATGAACTAAAAGCAAACGATATAAGTATTCCGATATCTGTTTCTTACCATGCCTCGGGGATCAAAGTCGAAGATGTGGCCACACCTGTTGGCTTAGGGTGGACTTTAAATTTCGGAGGAGTGATAACCCGCTCCGTATATGGTCTTGCAGATAAACCTAATTACACGAATAATTCAATTAAATCCTCCGACCATGTAGCGGATCTTATGACTAAAATTCAATATTCTTGTGATTTACATTGGAAGCCATGGGCAAGTTATACAACATTGGACGATACCCAATCTGATAGGTATATATATAATTTCAATGGTAAAACCGGAGTGTTCAGGTATAACTCTATGAATAACGAAATAGTCACAGTTCCATATGCTCCCCTTATAATAGAAACAACGCCTGATGGCTTTAAAATAAAGGATACCGATGGCCTTATATATTATTTCGAAGCACAAGAAAGTTCAGGACCATCACATAGTATTTATGTTTCTGCCTGGTATATCACAAAGGTAGAGTCACAACTCACAGGAGCTGTCGTAAATTTCAAATATAAAAGTACGAATAGCTATAGTGAATATATAACTTCTCAAAAAATATCGAATGGGATAAGTTATGACTATAATTATAGACCATTCGTTGTTTATATATATGACTTTTTCGATACAAAAGCTGAATACCTTAGAGAAATTACGAAGTATAACCCTATTGTATTGGATGAGATAACATGGGCTAATAATAAGATAAAGTTAAACTATTTAAGTGATAGACTGGATAAATATAAGGATCGCCTGGATAATTTCTCTGTATATAATGGATCGGCAACTATCTGTAATATTATTTTCAACAATAAATCATATTGGGGTAATTCGTCTAAAAACTACAGAATGCGACTGGATGATATTACTATATCAGGAGAATCCGCTTCCATCAGTGGAGGAAAATATCAATTCAAATATAACAGTGTGAGCCTACCCGATTATAATAATTTTTATAATACAGTAACTGAGGTTCGTTGCAGGGACGATTATTGGGGCTATTTTACAGGCAGGGAATCAACAAATTTTATACCCCAGGAATACAATAACATTGGAAATTACAGTGCGAACCGGAATCCTGAGGAATATTATATGAAAGCTTGTATTTTACAGGAAATAATATATCCTACGGGTGGGAGTACCGTATTTGAGTTTGAAGCGAACCGTGTGCCTTACGCCTATGATTACAGGAGTGCCGAATCTGTTGTGGGAGGACTGCGTGTAAAAAGTGTGATCACAAAATCAGATGGTAAAGAAATCCGTAAGTCTTATGAATATACAGGTTATGCTACCCAAATGATAAAAAGTGATATGTTCCAATATGTACAAGGAAAATGGTATTCGTTTCATTTTACCGGTGCTGGAATAATTACTCCTATGTATTTCACCGAAGATTGGAATACGAATATAAGTAATCCTTTATATTCAATAACAGGATGGAGTAGCTCACCTGTTTTCTATAATAAAATAACAGAGTATCTGGGGACCGTAGATGCTAATTCCGGAAAAAAGATAAGTGAATATAAAGAAAATATTAATACCTCATTGGAACACTCTTATGGTAGCAATGTTAAAGACACGGATATACCCCGTTTCTTTTCAAGTTTCTATAATTTTGATCCGGGATTGATGAGTCCATTACTTGAGTCGGAAGAAATATATGAGAAAAGCGGGACGAGCTATATTCTACGAAAAAGTACATTAAATAACTACACACCTGTAGATAAAGGTAAAATCATATGCGGGGTTCGCCTGGCCCTGAGGGAGGAATGGTCTCATTCCGGGGAAAATCTCAATACTGAATATAAGCCATACCAATCCCGGAATGACTTCTTTTATTACAACCTGGCTTATTATAATCTGGAGGCTTACCGTTACTTTTATCTTTTAAGCTCTACCCAAACAGTTGAATATACAGATGAAGGTAATATCGCAACTAATATTGGTTATACCTACGATTCCCAGCTTCGTTTATTGACTCCTGTTGCACAAATGATAAGCAACAGTAATGGCATTGTAATAACGGAAACCTCCAGGTATCCCTTTAATGAGAATATTGCCCCTTACCCGGATATGGTTCAAAATAACGTAATAGGCACAGCCATCCAACAAGAAAAGTCGAACGGAAAAGGAGAGTATATCGCTATACAAAATATCCATCGGAGAGAAGGGCAAAAATTTGTTTTGGATCAGGTTAAATCCGGTCGGAATGGCACACTTGAACCCCGTATCCAATATCACAATTACGATTTGTACGGTAATCCTGCATATGTTTCAAAAGACGGTGCGTACAAAATAGTCTATCTTTGGTCTTACAGCGGACAATATCCTATCGCTGAAATTAAGAACGCGACATTAACCGAAGTTACCGTGGTTCTGAATACTGTTTTTAGTGTAAGCACTGCCGACGCCTTATCTGCGCAATTAACCCCGAATGAAGCTAAACTCAAAGACGGTAGCCTGCAAAGAGCTTTGCCTAACGCCCTTGTCACCACCTATACCTACAAACCGCTTGTAGGCATGCTCACATCCACCGACCCTGCCGGTATTACCACCTATTACGACTATGATACCTTCGGACGGTTGAAACGCACCTATATAAAAGAAGGTGCAACCGAAAAGACTATCCAGACATACGATTACCATTATCAAAACCAATAAAACATGCCACTATGAGAAAAATAACTCTATTAATAATTGCATTGCTTGCAGTAACAACAATTGTATTTGCCCAAGACCAAACAGTAAACGGGAATTTAACTTTAACGAAACAATTAAGAATGAATCTGGCTACTAATGTCGATAATAATTCTCCCGGTATCATTGGAGTACCTAATGATGATTTTTTATTCAAAGGTAAGTATATTAATCACTACGGGTTTGGATTCTATAGGCGTGACTCTGAGACTGATCTGCGAGCTTATCTATCCGATTATTTTGGAATAGATTTTTTTACCGAAGGAGTTCATCGATTAACGATTTTAAGAAACGGCAATGTCGGCATCGGCGTTACCAATCCTCAATCCAAACTCGAAGTCGCCGGCACCGTCCGCGCCAAAGAAGTCAAGATAGAAGCCACCGGCTGGTCGGACTTTGTCTTTGATAAAAGCTATAACCTGCCGAAACTTTCGGATGTAGAAAAACATATCAACGACAAACAGCACCTGCCCGGCATTCCCTCCGAAAAAGAAGTGTTGGAAAACGGCGTCAATGTAGTAGATATGCAGGCAAAACTTTTGCAGAAAATCGAGGAGCTGACCCTGTATATAATAGAGCAAGATAAGAAGATAGAAAAACAGGATAAGCAAAACAAAGATCTGCAAAAACAGGTAAATGAATTAAAAGAGCAGCTAAACGACAACCAGCCATGAAAAATTTACTATACCCCATACTCCTGCTATTGTACAGTACAGGGCTGTCCGGCCAGGCAAATATCTCCCTGAGCACTGCCCGTACAACCGGCGGTACTGAGACCGCCTGCCAGAGCATCACCCTGAAACCCGGCTTTAAGTTCACTGCCACAAGCACAGCCAGCCTGACCCTGACGGTTAACCCAACCACCTGCGACCCATATGCAGGACAGGCATCATCAGCCAGTTCCAATCAGAACTATATACAGACACGTACCTATACCACAGATGACGGCAGCCGTTACATGGAAGCCATCCAATATTTTGATGGTTTGGGACGCCCGGTACAGACTGTACAGCGGGGAATCACCCCCAATACCGCCGACCTTGTAACTTATCAGGAATACGATGCCTTCGGACGTGAGAGTAACGCATGGCTTCCCGCCGTTATCTCAGGCAACAACGGGGCATTTGTAACCCCTGCCACTGTTAAGACCGCAGCTGTCAGCAGCAACGGGAACGACCAGAAGCCATACTCCATGCCTGTTTACGAAGCATCGCCCCTGAACAGGGTAATGGAGCAATACGGCCCCGGTCAGGACTGGCATAACAACAGCAAGAAAGTAAGCACGGCCTATAAGACAAACATATCAGGCGATGCCACACTCAACTGCAAGCTCTATATAGCAGGCGGTACAAACCAGAACCCTACCCTGAGCCAAACCACAAATTATGCTACAGGGCAACTCTATGTAACAGAGATAAAAGACGAAGACGGCAATACCTCCTACGAGTTCAAGGACAAACTGGGGCAGGTAGTGCTCACCCGACAGATCAACGATGGGCAGAATTACGATACCTACTATGTGTATAACGATTTCGGCAAACAGTGCTTTGTGCTTCCCCCGAAAATCCAGGACGAAGGTATTGCAGCGGCTAAGCTCAATGAACTGGCCTACCAGTATAAATACGACCACCGCAACCGCTGCATAGCAAAGAAAATCCCGGGCTGTGACTGGATATATTATGTCTACGACAAGGCCGACAGGCTGATATTTACACAGGATGGCGAGCAGCGAAAGACAAATGAATGGACATTCCAAAAATACGATGCATTCGGTAGGGTGATTATGACCGGACTACATATTATGGCCGGAAAAACGCACGACCAGTTACGGGCTATTGTAGAAAATGAGGTTGTTACCGAACAATATACCCTTAATAGCCATTGGAGTTATTCATGGAACAGCTTAACAGCTTTATTGACATCGGCTAATTACAAACAGATATTGCAAGTTAATTATTATGATAACTATAACTTTAGGAATCGTCCCGAATATATAAATACCCAATTAAGCTTTGTAAATAAGGGTACTGAATATAACAAACGTTATGGAACAGATGCCGGGATAACTGAAGCAAAGGGGCAGCTAACAGGCACAGCTATAGCCCGTCTGGATGGACAGAATAAATTTGATTATGGCGTTTTATACTACGACAGCAGGGGCAGGTTAATACAAACTCGGGCAACCAACCATTTAGGTGGCATTGAGGAAGACTACATCGCCTATAACTTCACCGGGCAGCCGACAAAGAAAATGCATATCCATTCGGCAACCGGAAAAAATGCCCAGACCGAAGTATACGCCTATACCTACGACCATGCCGGACGCCTGCTGAAAACCACACACCAACTGACAGATGGAACAACTGTAAAGCCGCAGGTAACGCTGGCGGAGAATACGTATGATGAACTGGGTAGATTGAAAACAAATAAGAAAGGAGGACAGGCGAACCTGACTTCAACTTATGCCTATAATGTGCGTTCGTGGATGAAATCAATCACCAGCCCGCTGTTTACTGAAACACTGTATTATAATGAATCCTACGGAGGCAGCGTTAAACAATACAACGGAAATATCTCGGCTATGAGCTGGAAACAACTAACAGAACCATTACGTTACTACGCTTACTCTTACGATAACCTGTCGAGGCTGACCAATGCCAATTACGGAGAAGATAACAGTGCGACCAACCGTTTTACAACTTCGTATAGTTATGACAAGCATGGCAATATGAAAACGCTGACCCGCAGGGGAAATACCGATGGTTCGGCTACGAACGGGATGGTGGATAACCTGACAATGACATATACCGGCAACCAGCTGGCGAAAGTCAGCGATACAGGAGTAAGTGTGCCTATGAGCAGTTCGATGGATTTCAAGGACTACAGTAATGTAGCGACGGAATATACTTACAATGCCAACGGGGCCATGAATAAAGATTTGAATAAAGGTATAAGCGATATCCAATATAATTCGTTAAATTTACCGCGGATGATGGATATCAAGAGTCCCGTTGCAGAGGCAAGGAACGAATATACTTATAGTGCATCCGGTCAAAAGTTGAAAGTTGTACAGAAGTGGAATCCGAACTACAGCACTGCCCCTGTTATCGGTTCGGGTATCAATACGGCCGCATTGACAATGACCAAGACCACGGATTATGTGGAAAATATTATTTACGAAAATGGAAACCTGAAACGGATACTGGTCGATGGCGGGTATTATGAAGGCGGAGTATACTATTATTATCTGGCTGACCATTTAGGAAATAACCATGTGGTGGTCAAATCGGATGGTACTTCGATACAGAGCAACAGTTATTATCCTTTCGGAATGCATTATGCTCCGGGGATAGGTTATGAAAAACAGCCGTACAAGTATAATAATAAGGAATTGGATCAGATGCACGGGCTGAATATGTATGATTACAGTGCGAGGTATTTGGCTTTGGATGTTCCGAGGTTTACAACTGTAGATCCGCATGCGGAAAAGTATTATAGTATTAGTCCATATGTATATTGTGTAAATAATCCAATAAATGTAATTGATCCAAATGGAATGGACACTATAAATATTTCTTATAATGGAAATATTTCTGTACTTAAAGGAGGTGATCGTGATATACTCAATACAATTGATGAAAAAGGTAATATTACGTCAAACTCGTATGATAAGGGAACAATAAAACATCAAACTGTCACTGTTAATTATAAGAACGAAGATGGTAGTGACGGTTCTTGGACTTATGAAAAATTAGCGGTGAATGGTAGTAATAACGCTACATCTGTTTTTAATGCTATTGCTGATATATCAAAAGTTGAGTGGAGTCATGGGACATTTTTAAATATAAAAGGAGGTAAAAATATATTTCTAACGGACTATTTAACGACATCAAAGCAGCGTACATCAGAAGGAGGTATTCGTCAATTATGGATGGAACAAGCAGTGAAAGGTAATGTTATGATAGGGCATACTCATAATCATCCTGATTTGCCAGGGACATATCAATATCAACCAAGTGGACTTCCTGTAGATGGGACTGGAGATATCCAATTTGCAAAAGATATTAATAGTCAACAAAAAATACCTTCTTCATTTTTTATAAAAGTACCAGGTGTGAGAAATTTAATTCCATATTCTCCTACTTCTGTTCCTTCAGATTTTCCTAAATTTGGACATTTAAGATTTTGAAATATGAAAAATTTAGCTATATTATCAGTTGTTTTTCTTTATATCTTTATTGTGGATGCTTCAAGTCAAGAAAAAAATATTGATTATAAACTTATAGCAGTAGATGATTCTGTGACGTTAAAGCAAGTAAAGATATTGGATGAACATTTATCTGTTTATTTGCTTCAGATATTGGATGAACAAAAAGATTGTAGAGACTTAGAGGAGTATGTTTATGTTGTTCAATTCTCAAAACAGTCATCTGATAGTGTATTAATGCAAATATCATTAAAGCCTCCAATTGTTCTCAAAATAGATAATCTTGTTTTCTTTGAGATTAGAGGAAGACTATTTGTGATAAGAGGTAATTTTCCTAATACTTTTTTTGCATTAACTGAAACCTCAAAAATTATTCACTATAAGGAACGCAAAATAGTGAAAGATAATATTATGTTTAGCTTATATTCAAGACCAGAGCAGTTCTATACTTGGTATTTAATGCTTAAGTACGAAAATGCTGAAAATTGTATAGGGTTGGAACCCAAGCTATCCGACCGGATTGATAATAAGTTCAACTATTAATGAAATCTTTCTGCTGGCATGGTTTTGTAGACTGTTTTTTGCATAGCAATAAAAAGGTTATTCGTCCTGCCGACGATAATATCGGCAAGATTATTTATCTATAGCATATACATTTCTGTTCAGCGGATCAAAAAGATAGGGAATGAAAAGTATTGGAAAATGTGTTACGTTTGTTACCTTTTTTGCTATATAGTTAGGCAATAAAAAATGACAGAATAAAAATAATGAAAAATGTGTCAGATGTGTCAGGTTTTAACAAAACATGGTTAATAAATGTAAATAGCACGTCTCCGATGCGGTGGATAATTTTGCCCTGAACTCCTCGATGGATTTCAAGGAATATACCGAGGGGACAACTGTCGAGTATACCTACAATGCCAACGGGGCGATGGTAAAGGATATGAACAAGGGAATATCTTCGATAGCTTACAATTCCCTGAACCTGCCGCGAATGGTGGATATAAAGAGTAAGACGGCAGAAGGGCGCAATGAATATACCTATTCGGCATCAGGAGTAAAACTAAAGGCTGTGCAGAAATGGAATCCGAATTATAATTCCGCTCCTGTCATAGGCTCGGATGTGAATGTAAGCTCACTGACAATGAGCAGTACTACAGATTATGTAGGCAATATCATCTATGAAAACGGGAAACTGAAAAGAATTTTGGTCGATGGAGGTTATTATGAAGGTGGAAATTATTACTTTTACATCAATGACCATCTGGGCAACAACCGGATAGTAGCCAATGCGGCGGCATCGGTGGTGCAGAGTACGCAGTATTATCCTTTCGGGATGCCGTTTGCGGATGCAACGGGACAGAATGTACAACCGTATAAGTATAATAATAAGGAGTTGGACGGAAGGAATGGGTTGAACTGGTATGACAATGGTGCAAGACCTTACGATTTTCCATTTCCGCATACACCTACCCCTGACCCGCATGCGGAGAATTATTATAGCTTGTCGCCTTACTCTTGGGTAGGAAATAATCCGATGAAGTACATTGACCCGACAGGAATGGATACATTATATTTTGATCATCAAGGTCAATATTCATCTGATCCGAGAAAAGGTGGAAATGATGTTATATATGTTACGGATAAAGATGGAAATATCCATATGCGAAACTTTGGAGAAGGAGCATTTAAGGAATATGGAAGAGGAAAGGGAGGAGAGAATGGCTATTTTTATTTATCGGCTAACAATGAAGGAAACAGTAAAAGTGCATTTGAATTCTTGGCAGACCATACAACTGTGGAGTGGAGTAATACAATGTTTCAGATGGAAGATAATAGTATATCCAATTATATAACTACAAGCCATCAGGATGGTACAGAAGGAGGTCTTACTTTTCTTTTTATAGATAAGTCTTTATATAACGCTGCATTGTTAAAATCTGACCACAACCATCCAATAGCTCCAAATACAATCCCATGGGCTCCAAGTGGAACTCCGGACTATGATCCCCAAAAAGCAGGTGGCGGTGATATTGGGGCACTAAGTGCCGATATCCGAAATGCAATCAAAAATCGTCAACCAATACCAGTACATCGTTTTTATGTATCAGGTAAAGGATATAGAAGATATCATATAAATTCTACATTTAAGCAGTTCCAAAATATGTCTGAATACTCTTACGAAAAATAATCATTTTATTATGAAAAAAAATATAATTCTTGTTTTAATTGCATTAATGGTTGTAATTAATCTTGAAGCTCAAAATAGAGCAAAGTATTATGCAATAGTGGAAAGCAAATTAGTCCTGCCTGAGTTGACCATTGAGAATGAATTGCTCCGAAGTCAATTAGACTCTATTTTATTTATCAAAAATACGTGTGCTAGAGGCTCTTCAGAGTGGAAGGAAAAACGCGGTTATGTTTTCTTTACGCGCATAAAAGAGCTAACCCTAGGATTATATCTGATTAATATTACTTACGGAAAACCTTCGTGGGTAGAGAATGACTTAAATACAGGAATATATACATCGAATAACTATTTTTTTATTATTAGAGATGAAAATTGCCAAATCCCTCTTTTTAAGGCTACAGGAGAAAATATTGTCTTCAAGTATGAAAAAGAATTAGTGAAAAGAAATCGTGATATAGATTCAAATTATTATGATGAAATGATATATCGTGAAGATTTCTGTACATGGCACCTGTCTTATTTTAAAGGAGAAATAAAATTGCTAGAGTCTGAAAATGTAAATATACCATACGAAAAGCCTAAGATGTTAGATAAAATAGAGCCAATACGATACCATTAGCGAAATTTTATTCGGATGTCTTATTATTACGATGAGAAATAGCTATTTTATATAAATTACATTAAATATTTACACAAATAAAGTTTATAAATTTGCGATAATCAAACATTTGCAAATTATATTTGTGTAATTTCCTTTTCAAAACTATATAACGCCTTTAAGCCACATTA
>QMCD01002862.1_pt1 | contig 11411 bp, 6 predicted proteins | sample 1821841 | NCBI WGS metagenome assembly QMCD01 (sample SAMN01991225, study PRJNA193472) | Termite gut metagenome, whole genome shotgun sequencing project. | isolation source: worker | host: Macrotermes natalensis | reverse complement strand
CTCACGGCCTGCGGCAGGTCGGCGTAACGCACGTCCGTTTCGGTCATATGCCACGCTGCCTGCGGAGTGTACCACGCATGGGCTTCCACCTGATTCAGCCAAAAGTCGGCCACATAGTATCCCTCGCGGAAGTCCCAGCCGACACGGGTGGCATCGGAGTATTGCTCGCGGAAAGCGTTCTCGATCTCCCGGTCGATCCGGAGAGTGTTAGTGTTCTCTTTTTCACAGCTGACGAGCGTAATGCCCGAAACGGCTAATACCAAGGCCAAAGATTTGATTCTCATGATGTAATAAATTAAACTGGTTTCTTCGGAGACAAAGGTCCGACCCAATCCTGAAATAATTTTGAAATCATCGCTCTTCGCACAAAAAAAGAAAACGTAAAAAACCGAAGTTTTCTACGTTTTCTGCGCCGGATACCCTCCGTGAACTATCCTACTTCACATTCCATCCCGACACCTCGACGGTAAACTTACCCGGGTCGAGCGCCACGCCCTCCACCGTGCATACCACCGTGCGGGTCTCGCCAGGAGTGAGGCTGATGTAATTGTCACTCCACCAGGCGGGGCATACCATCTCGCCGGCGGCGTCTTTGAGCTTCAGCGAGGTGAAGAACGCGATCACCTTAGAGGTGTTATGAAGATTAACCTTTATCGTGTTCCCTTCGATAGACTTTTTAACGTCCACCTTCGCGGGCTTCATATCGGAGAGCGCCTTGAAATCGGCGTACTCCGAGATCGGGGTCATATACCACTCGTTGTTGGCATAGTCGTGAACGTCGTCCCGCGCCGACAGGGCGTAGAAATTCCGCGCGATGTTCTCTCCGGCGGCGTCATACAGGTCGAGCGCCACGAAACAGTTCGCATCGGGGCGTTCGATCGCGTCTATCTTTTCCGACGAGTTCGCCTTCGAGCATACGGTCAACTCCTTTTCGCTCAACAGCTTCGACGCGACGGAGTACACCCTGATGACCGCGCGCAGGTTTTCGGCATCCTCGCGACGTTCGTTCACGAGGTATATGCCGTCGTCCTTATAGTTGAACACCAACTGCCAGGGATTGTTCGCCCTCTTGGTGGCGTAGTACGACGAGGTCGGAATCCCATAATAGTCGTACAACTGCCAATAGAGCGACGGCCACGCCGAGTTGAGCATCCACTGGATGACCCCCGTCGCTTCGTACTTGTTCGTGCGGAACGCCTCGAACATACTCTTGGTCGATTCGTAGCTCACGAGGTCGGCTTTCATCAGATAGTCATTGATGCCTGTCGCCGCGCCGTATTTGCCGTTTATCACGCGGGTCATCACATCGAGCCTGTTCATATTTCCGGCCGTCGTACAGTGGTAATCCATCGACTCGCCGAGGGGCCAGAGCTGCTCCTTGGGAATAAACTTTTCGAGCGACTCGCGCACGGGGATCTGCGCCCCGGGGCCTGTTTCGGTGTTGAAGCCGTAGGCTCCGCCGTTCTCGGTGTCGGTGAACCAGTAATTCGGTCCCACATAGTCATACGGTCCCGCCATCTTCATTCCCGACATACCCGTTACCGAGCTCATCATCGATTTCGCCGAGCCTACATAGGGGCGGTCGTCGATCCTGTGCAGCAGGTCCATATAGATCCTCTCCAACTCGGGACGCAGCAACTTGTCGCTTCCGCCGTACCACGCGATTATCGAGGGGTGGTTCCTGAGCCAACGCACCTGATCGTCGAAATAGCGAGTCAAGAGGGCGATATCCTCGGGGGTGCGGATGCTCATAAACTCATCTTCGGGCGTACCCAGATAGCCTTCCCACTCCCACTGGCAGCTCCAGCCGACGATGGCCAAAATGCCGTGCCTGTCACACATATCGTAAACATCCCCCGTGTTGCTCCAGAAATTCTCAAAACGGATAGTGTTCATATTCATATCCTTGACATAGCGCACCTGCCGCTCGTTGCTTTCGGGGGTGTCGCGCAAAAATATATCGTCCGTCCATCCGGCGCCTTTTATGAGCACCCTCTTGCCGTTCAGCATAAAGCCCTTGTAACCTTGATCGGTAAAGAAGACCTTCACGTCGCGGATCCCAAAAGGCACCTTCTCACCCGCCGAAACCTTCCCGAAACCTTCCCGCCGACGACAAACCGAATGTCGAGGTCGTACATCTCGGGCTCGCCGAGTCCCGTGCACCACCACACGCGCGGATTTCTCAGATGCAACCCCTTCACATCGTCCGAAGTTATCCGCACCTCGCGCTTTTCACCCGGAGAGAGCGTCACGGGCAGCGAGAATTCGATCCCCTCGATCTTGCCGACCAGCTCTCCTTCGATATTGTTCTCCGTCAGGTTGGCCACCTCGGTCGAGATGTTGAGGAACGCCTCCCTAAGTGTCCCGGTGTTGAGCATCGACTGCACGCGGGTATTTTTCAGCTCGACGTCGCCCGTTATGCCGAGCCACACGGGACGGAAGATCCCCATCCCCTCGTCGAGAGGACGCGGATTCCAATCGACAAACCCGTTGTTGGGCTCGCCCTTCTGCGCGCGGAAGACCTCGACCGCCAGCGTGTTGTGCTTCTGCAAGAGGTCGGTGATATCGAACGAGTGGCGGCAAAACACCCCGAAGACTTCATCCTTCGAGGCGACGAGCTTGCCGTTCAGCCAGATGTTCGCACGGTACGAGATGCCGTCGAAGTTGAGGCTGACGTGCTTGCCCTCGACTCCGGCAAGGTCGAACGAAGTGCGGTACCACCACGACTCGTCGAACGGGGTGCGATCGGCCGCCTTATAATTCGTGCCGTAGAACAGATCTTCATACATACCGTTATCCACGGTGAGCGCGCCCATCACGGTCGAGGGAACGTGTGCGGCGTACCACCCTTCGACATTTGCTTTCGGCGTGGAAAGAACCTCTCCGCCGACACTGCGGCCATTCACACCGGCCTTGCCGCTCTGCTGTATCTGCCACCCTTCGGAAAGCACGACCTTTCGGGGCCCGACGGCTTCTCCGGAATTCTTCGCGGCAGCCTCAACTGCCCGACCCTCGGCAGCAAAGCCCGATGCCGCAAAGCTCGAAGCCGCCATCGCCAATAGCGCGAGATAAACAATTTTAACTTTCATAGATTAATGGATATTTAAGTTAAGGTTTCTAATATGTCGATACTCTGTTCTTTGCGAGCGCCGCCCCACCCAGGATCTGGATGTCGCCGTTGTCCGAAACTTCCACACGGATGTTTTTAACCGTCTCGGGATACGGGAACTCGCCCATCTTTTCACGCATGGCCCGCCCGAACAGCGGATATGCGCCTGCGATCCCTCCGCCGATAATGATCAGCTCGGGGTCGTAAGTGAACAGGATGGTCTGCATCATATTTCCGACGTGCACACCGAACTCATCCCAGATTTCGATCGCCCTCGCGTCTCCCTCTCTCACCTTCACCGCCGCCTCGCGCCCCGTCACTCCGAAAAATCGTGGAAAGAAATTGCTCCCGCAATAATCCTCCAATGTGGCGTCGAGATAGGGAAGCGAGCCTATCTCGCCCGCACCCGTGTTGCGCCCGCTGTAAAGGGCGTTGTTGATGACGATGCCCGCGCCGACTCCCGTGCCGAGCGTCACCCCGACAATGTCCTTGAACCCGCGCCCCACGCCGTACTCCTTTTCGCCCAACACGAAGCAGTTGGCGTCGTTATTGACGTAAACACCCACTCCGAATTCCGCTTCGAGCACCTCTTTGAGATGCACTTCGCGCCACGAAGGGATGTTCGTGACGTTGTAAACTATCCCGCGCTCGACATCTACGACCGACGGCACTCCGATACCGATGCCATCCACTTCGGGCGTCATCATCCGCCGAACGACTCCTTTCAGATATTCGAGCGACGGCTCCAGCGCGAGGTTCGACGGACTTGGCTCGGAGATCTTCTTCTCCAATTTCTCCCCCACGATCTGCCCGATACGGATATTGGTACCGCCCAAATCTATTCCTAAAATCATAATTAACTGTATGTTTGATATTTACACGCCAACCAATTAAGATCATTAAAGAAAAAAGGCTGCCTGCAAGACACCCGCAGGCAACCTTTTTCTCTAAACAACGGTGTTATTCGGCAGGTTCCTCAGCCATAAACACCCACATTGTCGACATATCCATCCAACGCGGGTCGTAGATGATCTTACCCGGAGCAGCCCAGTTCAAGACGATATGGTTGTCGTCCTTCCCCGGAAGAACATCGAAAGTTTGGGGAATATCGGCACCATTGGAGTAGTCATATCCGCAGGGAATCGTCGCACCCATAATAGTGAGCTGTCCTATAGAGAAGCCTGCAATAGCTTTGCCTGCGTTAAACGAGAAGCTGCCTTTCGTTTCCACACCTTCATTGACAATGGTAACATTCAATCCGCCGTCGGTATCGAAGGTCATCGAAGCATCGGGATCGACAAAGTGGCCGTTAGTGGTAGCACCTACGCCGACACCTCCCCAGTTGGGAACTTTGGAGTGGCCGTACCCTCCCTGACCATAGACGTTTCCACCACTGGTGTCCCAGACCCAGGTTTTACCATCCTGACCGTTGTTAGTTTTTCCGGCAAAGAGCAACCACGATTTAAGGATCACATCGATCACAGTAACAGTAACCTTAGTCTCAATGGGTTCTCCCAGACCACCGTCGCCGAATGGAATGAATGTGAAAGTGCTCTCTCCCAAATTCGGCCAAATAAGGGGAACTTCCGCTCCGACACCGACTATGTCAGACCCACTCCTCCACTGGCCGGTGATGCCAGGAGTAACTACCCTCAGAACGATCGAATTACTACCCGGGGTGGCATTCACTGCCTCTATCTTGATCTTACTCGAATCGACGATACCTCCCAGCGAAATATCCTTTGAGATAGGCTCGCAAGCACTAAAAACGAACAGGGCCGGGAGCAGTAACATTATAAGCTTTTTCATATTATAATCTTTTTGGTTAAAAAAACACGTTAACTACTACCAACCGGGGGTTTGAGTCAATTTACCACCCGACTTGCTGATCTCGCTATTCGGAATGGGAAGGAATCCTCCCGTTTCTCTGAGTTTGGTCCTATGGTCACCGAATTGAATAGTTGTGGTGTTAATGATTTCTCCACGCGGAGCATCGGAATTGGTGATAGCCACACCATTTTGCGAGTTCATCGCGGCAGTCGCATAATCCAAGCCCCAACGAAGCATATCCGCCCAACGAACACCCTCGAAGGCAAGCTCCCATTGGCGTTCTTTCTGGATGTTCTCCAGCGTTGCACCGCCCGGAGCTCCACCGAGACCTGCGCGAGTTCTTACTCTGTTGAGATACTCGTCTCCCGCACCCGGACCGAGCAATTCGGCAGCCATCAAAAGTACGTCTGCGAAACGAACTACAACAAAATCCTGAGTCAGGTGTTCAGTATAAGCGCGGCCACCGATAGCGGGATAATCGACCTTGGAGTAGTTATAGTAACCATACTCCTCGTCCTGAACCAGAATAGGCATATATTTCTTCTGCATATATCCCGTTTCCTGTTGCCAGTTGTCCGCACCTCGAACATAGTTATTCATTTCAAGCGGATTGGCCATATCGATGATCGAACCCTCCTTGCGAAGATCTTCATCGGGCCAGTTTTCCCATACTTTAGTGTTGACGGTACAGAAACCCCAACCTCCACCGAACGGGAAAGTACGTTCATACTGCGTTTCGCTCGTAGAAGAATAATCGTACATACGCATACCCAGGAAGAGCAACAGCAGGTTACCCTCGGCGCCACTGCCGCTGGCGTTGAACTGCCATGAAAAGATCGTTTCTTTGTTATTTCCGGTTTCACCCAACCACTCTATCTCCTTATCGGGATCCACGGAGTCGAGCCACCTGTAACCGCCCATCTCGCGAGTGTGCCCATTTGTATATGGCCACAGAGAGTAGAAACTTTCGGCCAAACCGTGGCCACTGTCCTCTATACAATTCACAAGATGTCCGACAACTACATCTTTGGTAAGTTCACCTGCATCGCCCGGCATCGTGATTACCCCTCTTTCGGCGTCTTCGTATGATTTATCATAACCACCCGTTCCATAATAGCCCGTATAGAACAAATATACACGTCCCAAAATAGCTTGGGCAGCCCATTTCGAAGCACGTCCCTTCTCGGTGGCGTCGCCCGGCATCAACCTGATAGCGTCGACGAGGTCGTATGCGATCTGACCGAACAATATGTTGGCTGCGGTCCTCTCGAGGTGACTGTCATCCGGTGCGGAATTCAGCGGCATAGGCGCTTCACCGAACATACGGGCAATATAGAAGAGTGCATAGGCGCGAAGGAACTTGGCCTGACCTTCCACATAGTCGCGAGTTGTCTTATCGCTCCAATCTTCCTCTTTAATAAGGCCAAGACCGGCGATTATCGTATTGCAACGGAAGACAGTTGCATAAGCACGTTCCCAAGCGGCTGCAAAAGCATCCTCTTCTCGACTATTGAACACCTCTACTTGCGATATCGCCTTATCCTGATCGGACGTGTTGCCTGCCCCACCAAAATTTTCGTCAGACAATATCTGGCCGATAAGATATGCGCAACGGGTAAAGTCGGGGGCGGTTTCGGTTTCACGTCCCATACGATATGCGCCGGTAAGCAAGTCTTGAACTTCTTGTTCCGTCGAAGGATAGTTCGTGGTATCCCATTTCGTCAGGTTCTTCGTGTCGAGGAAGTCTTCACATCCCACGAGAACGAATCCTGCCAAAAGCGTAAAAACAATTAATATATTTTTCATACTCTTTTTTCTATGCTAAGTTAGAATTTCAAATTTGCTCCGACCATCCAGGTACGGGGAGTGGGATAGTACCCTACGTCGATACCCGAAGACCATCCGAAGCCTTCGCCCGCACCTGCCTGACCGAGCTCGGGGTCCATACCCGAATAACCGGTGATGGTGCAGAGGTTCTGAACCGCGACATAAACACGCAGTTGGCTCAGCCAGTTGGTCGAAGGAAGCAGGTGTTTGAAGTCATACCCCAGGGTGATGTTCTGGATCTTCATATAATCACCATCCTCCATAAAGAGATCGGAAACCCTTTTGTAGTTATTATTAGGGTCGGACTTCGTAACTCTGGGAAGGCGATCAGAAGTGCCTTCTCCGTGCCAGCGACCGAGTACCTCCGAGGTATAGTTATCGGTATTCACACCCCAGTTACGCCACGAACGGATGATCTGGTGGCCAAACGCACCGTTCATCGTGATGTTCAGATCGAAGCCTTTCCAAGCAAAGTTCAAGCCGATGCCGAGTTGGAAGTCGGGATAAGGATTACCCAAATAGCCCTTGTCCTTCTCATCGATGATATTATCGCCGTTGCGGTCGAGCCAAATCACATCACCCGGCATCGCGTCGTTCTGCGGGCCGTTGTAACGGGGGCGTCCGAAGTCATCCTTATCATGTACCAAGGGCGCATCATTGGGATCTCCCGTCCAGTCGGGATCCGCTACCATAACGGGAGTCCCGTGCTCTTTGTTATAATTGTAGATCTGATCTGCGTTCTGGAAGATTCCGTTAGTTTGATAGCCATAGAAGAAACCTACGGGTCGGCCGACCTGAACACGATAGAATTCGGCACCTTCACCCATTTCCCATAGAGTGGAACCTGTTTGTCCCTGAATGATACCCTGCTCGTTGGCAATACGGGTCACCTCGTTCTTGTTGTACGAGAAATTGACGTTCGCACCATAACTGAATTCGCCAACGCGGTCGCTCCAATCGAGGGCGACTTCAACCCCGCTGTTGCGGATATCGCCACCATTGATATACGGGTTACCCGGATAATCATTTCTATTCTGCGGGTCGCCCGCCCCGTAAGAGTTCAACATAGGAGCGCGCACCAACCAGTCTTTCGTATTCTTGATATAGTAGTCGAATGCAAGACCCAAGCGGCTGCCGAAGAAACGTGCGTCCAAACCGAGGTCGATCTGTTCGGAGGTTTCCCAGCTCACATCGGGGTTAGGCAAAATATCGGGGAAAGTACCGGGTGTCTGCACCGACTTATCGCTGCCGAAGTTATATGTACCACCGGAAGCGATGGTTGCCAGATACTGGAAATTAGGTATGCTCGAGTTACCGTTCTGACCCCAGCTTGCACGGATCTTGAGGAAATCCATCCAGTTGCGGGTACCCTCCATCCAAGGCTCTTCCGTTACGACCCAACCTGCCGAAACCGAGGGGAAGTACCCCCAACGGTGACCGCGCATAAAGTTCGACGAACCATCCGAGCGAAGGACCACGGTCAGCATATATTTATTCTTATAGTCATAGCTGACACGACCGAAGAACGAAGCCAAACGTCCCATTCCCCACGGGCCACCGCTCATATCCGAGGCATAATTCTCTTTGAAAGCGCTTCCTATCGGCGTGTTATTGATATAGGCGTGTTCAAAGTCGTGGAAACGGAGGTTACCGTTCGCGGCCATCACACTTTGTCCCATACCCCACTTTTCGATCGACTGACCCAAAAGGGCGGTGAAGTTGTGATTATTGTTGATCGAGAACTGATAGGTAAGTGTATTTTCCCAGTTCCAGGAATAACCGCCACCCATATCCTGTTGCACATAGTCGTCTTGTCTCTCCGAAGCACCCAGTTTATAGACGGGGAAATATTGCCTGTTGGTATCCATCGAGAAGTTGTAACCGAAAATGGTCTTGAAGATCAAGTTCTTTATGGGCTGAACGGTCAAATAGGCATTTGTACGAAGGATGTGCGCCTGAGCAAGGTTCTCCGAACGGTTATATTCCGTCATACCGATCGGGTTGGAGAGTTTCGTGTTGATAACGCTGGCTCCCCAATAATCTCTCGTACCGTCCGGCTTTTCCTCATCGTAGATGGGGGTCAGCGGGTCGAGTCGCATCAAATCGTAGATATCGCTCCAATACATATCGGTGCCGTTACGGATCATACCCTGGGTTTTCCTGTATGTATAGGTCAGGTTTTCGCCGAATTTCACGATATCGAACCTGCGTCCCTTGATGAGCGTGTGCTCGGAGTTCACGCGAGCCGTGTAACGCTCCCACGTCGGGGTTTTAGGTTTACCTATAATACCCTCTTGGGAGGTGTAACCGAGACCGATCGAGAAAGTGGACATTTCGGTACCGCCGGTTATATTGAATGTGTAATTTCTGGTCGGAGCGTTTTTATTGCGCGAGGCATCCAGCCAGTTGGTACCTTTGTTCGAGCCGTTCATATACGAATCGTACAACTTGCTCAAATGCGATTCTTCCAATTCTCCATCTCCATTTTTATCCACCTTCGGGAAATATACACTCCAATCCGTCGGGGCTTGGCCGTCCTGAAGGGCGGCTTCGTCCTGGATCATCATATACTCCTGAGCGTTGAGCGGGTCGGGCATACGATAGACGTTCTGCCAGCCGTAATAGCCGTCGAGCGACACCTGAACACCGCCTTTGCGACCCTGTTTCGTGGTCACGAGGATAACGCCGTTGGCGGCACGCGAACCGTAGATCGCTGCCGAAGCGGCATCTTTCAAGACATCGATCGATTCGATATCGGCGGGGTTGAGGTTGTTGATATCACCACCGGCAACGCCGTCGATAACGTAGAGGGGACCATAGCTGTTGATGGTACCCATACCGCGGATGAACACCTTGAAGCCTTCGCCGGGCATACCCGAAGCCTGTGTAATGCTCACACCGGGAGTCTGGCTCTGCAAAGCACCCAGGGCACTTGTGGTGTTCAACTTCGCGATGTCGTCGCCCTTCACCTGCACGGTCGCGCCGGTGACGAGTTTTTTCTGTTGTACACCGTAACCGATGACCACGACCTCATCCAGAAGCGATGCGTCGGTGGCGAGTACGATGGCGAGATCGTTCCTGCCGCCCACAGCGACGTCTTCGGTACGATAGCCTACATACGAGAAGCGTAAAACGGCGTCTTCGGCCGGAATCCTGATAACAAAGGCGCCCTCCCCGTTGGTTATGGCAACGTTAGAAGTGCCGGGAATAGTGACGGTCACTCCGACCAACGCATCGCCGGAGCCATCCGTAACAAAGCCCGAAACGGACCTTCCCTGTCCCTGCGCTTCCATGTGCCAGGGAACACAAATTAACAAGAGTAACGTGGAAAGAATAAAAATTTTCTTCATAAAGTTAGCTTTTTTGATTTTGTCTTCACATTTTCCGCAACAACACGGAAAACACACTCAATTTAATCGTTTTCAATTCTTTTACTTCGACCTGGCTTTAATCATAGGTTACAATTTTTAAGATTTACAAAACTTGAATTATAGGTTAATTAACAAAAACTTAACGAAAACGGAACAACCTCATCAGCAAACAAAGTTAGACATTCCGTGCAATATTGAAACCTCAATTTGCGCACGCATATCTTCAAATTGCGAATAAGTTGTATTTTACTTCCTTTTTCTTGTGATTTTTGACACAAGTTTCACTATTTCGGTCACAACCAGCGGTATAACCGACAGACCCAAAACCCACCCCCACTCTGCCGGAGAGAGGTCGGCAACGTGAAAAATACCTTTCAGCGCCGGAACTTCGAGCACGACCAGCATCATAGCCATCACGACGACAATAGCGCCCCACAGCCACAGGTTGCTGAATATTCCGCGGAAAGCCGACAGGCGCGTCGAGCGTGAACCCAATAGCAACGTGAGCTGCGAGAAGGCGAGCACGGCGAAGGTCATCGTGTGCGCTATCTCAGGATCGCCCGTGGCGAAACCTATCCGGTTGGCCGCTATCGACAATCCCCCTATCAGCACCCCTTGCCATACGATCCGCATAGCAAAGCCCCCCGTCATTATCCCGCGCCGCGAATCGACGGGCGGGCGGCGCATAATCTCCGGCGCGGGAGGATCGACGCTGAGCGCGAGCGCGGGCAGCGAGTCGGTCACGAGGTTTATCCACAGGATATGTATCGGCAGCAGCGGCGTGTCCCAGTTCAGAAGCACGGCCACCAGAAGCACGAGAATTTCACCTATATTGGTCGAGAGCAGGAACCTGATTACCTTTAATATATTGTCATATATGCTGCGCCCCTCCTCAACGGCGGCGACGATCGTCGCGAAGTTATCATCGGTCAGCACGACGTCGGCCGCCTCTTTCGACACATCCGTACCTGTAATGCCCATTGCAACGCCTATGTCGGCGAGTTTTAGGGCGGGAGCATCGTTCACGCCGTCGCCCGTCATCGCCACGATCTTTCCTTTCGATTGGAACGCCTTCACGATGCGCACCTTATCCTCGGGGGCGACGCGCGCATAGACCGAAATGCGATCCACCGCCGCGAGCAGCTCCTCGTCCGACATCGCCGCCAACTCGGTTCCGGTGATCGCCTCTTCGCCCTCGCGCAAGATGCCGAGCGAACGGGCTATGGCAACGGCGGTCATCTTGTGGTCACCCGTTATCATCACGGGCTTTATTC
>QMCD01004072.1_pt1 | contig 11412 bp, 13 predicted proteins | sample 1821841 | NCBI WGS metagenome assembly QMCD01 (sample SAMN01991225, study PRJNA193472) | Termite gut metagenome, whole genome shotgun sequencing project. | isolation source: worker | host: Macrotermes natalensis | reverse complement strand
TATAATAGTTATTAATAAACAATATTAACTAATTGCTATTAATATACTATATACATTTAGCGGATGATTGTCAATATAAAATAAATTTATTCACTTGTTTATAAAAAACGTCGGTTTTGTAAAGTAAATTTTGTTAGATATTTACAATTTACACAGAAACAAACGCTTGTTATAATAAATTAATTAATTAATGATATTAACTAATGCGGCGGAATAAAAGGAGGATATGCCAGCGTGGAAAATGAAAAAAATGCTATAAAGCCACGAAAAAGAGTTGGTAAAGGAAGCTTGGTACAGCGTTTTTATAAACAGCGCTATCTGATGATGATGTCTCTGCCCTTTATAATCTGGTGTTTCATATTTAGTTATCTGCCCATTTTTGGCTGGATTATGGCTTTTCAGGATTTTAAGTTAAAACGTTCGCTGTCCGAAAGTTTCTTTACGGCAGAATGGGTCGGCCTGCAGCATTTTCGGGAATTATTCCAGGATGAACGTTTTTATTATGCGCTGCGCAATACCTTGGGCATGAGTATTCTGGGCATTACTATTGGCTTTGTGATTCCGATTGTGTTCGCCATCATGATCAACGAATTGCGGAACGGCTTTTTTAAGAAGACTGTTCAGACGATTTCTTATCTGCCGCACTTTATTTCCTGGGTCATTGCCGCCGGGATGATCAGTCAGATGCTTGCCGCCAACGGGCCGGTCAACGACCTTTTGCTTTCGCTGGGGATATTGGAGAGCCGGGTGCCGTTCTTGGGCATCGGTGAGATGTTCTGGGGGATTATTACGGTGTCGGATATCTGGAAAGAAGTCGGCTGGAACGCGATTGTCTTTCTGGCTGCCATAACCAGCGTGGATTCAGCCCTGTATGAAGCCGCCGAAGTGGATGGGGCGGGACGGTTCCGGCGTATCTGGCATATAACGCTTCCAAGTATCAGTAATGTCATCATTGTTATCTTGATTATGAATATTGGCTGGCTGGTAAACGTCGGCTTTGAGCGGCAGATGCTTCTGGGAAGCGATCAGATCCGCAAGTGGATGGAAGTGCTAGACATATATGTATTACGCTTCGGTATTGGCATGGGACGGTATTCATATGGTACGGCGATCGGCATTTTCCGGTCATCGGTTTCCATCATCCTTTTATATGTCGCTAATCGTCTAGCCAAGCGTTCGTCGGGAGGAGGTATCATATGATGACCAATATGCAATCCAATTATAAGAAATTCATGCGGCAGAAGACTTCCGAGAAAATATTCGAGGTTGTCCTGTACATAGTCATGACCGGTGCCTTGATCGTTACCCTGTTTCCCTTTCTCAACGTATTGGCGATATCCTTTAATCTTTCGTCCGATACGGCCACGGGCGGCGTTGGTATCTTTCCCCGGGTATTTACTTTGGAAAATTATAAGGAGCTGTCACGTTTCCCCGCCCTGTGGACCGGTTTTTATATCAGCGTGCTGCGGACGGTCATCGGAGCGGTAACCGGACTCTTCTGTACCAGTATGCTGGCCTATGTTTTGAGCCGCCGGGATTACATGTTCCGTAAGGTTGTCACTACGATGTTTCTGCTTACTATGTATGTCAGCGGCGGCCTGATTCCTTATTTTATGGTTATCCGGATGTTTTCGCTCAACAACAGCTTTTGGATCTATATTATCCCCTCGCTGATCAGTGCTTATAACCTGATTATCGTCCGCAGTTTTATTGAGGGAGTTCCGGAAAGTTTGCAGGAATCCGCCATCATTGACGGTGCCAACGATGTGCAGATATTTGTCCAGGTCATTGTACCGCTTTGTAAACCGGTATTGGCGACAGTTGCTCTGTTCATAGCCGTATCGCAATGGAATTCTTGGTTTGACACCTATTTATACGCGCCTTTTGAGGACAGCATCACGACCTTGCAATATGAACTTATGAAAATCCTGCAGGGAGCGGCTTCCAGCGGCGTAGCCCATGGAACCGCCGCCCAGCTGCAGATGGCCAAAACCATTTCGCCGCTTTCGATCCGGATGGCAATCACAGTAGTAACCGTTATCCCCATTATCGTCATTTATCCGTTTGCGCAGAAGTATTTTGTGTCCGGCATGACGCTAGGGGCGGTGAAAGGCTGATACATTAAGCAAGTTAATTATTATATATAGTTATAATTAAGTAGATATTATTAAACAAAAAAGGAGGATTCAAATGAAAAAGAATTATTTAATCAAACGTGTTATTCCGTTGCTGCTTATCGTTGTGATGGCACTTGGTGCCGTAAGCGGATGCGGCAGCACTTCCGCCGATACTGATGGCGGTAACGCAACTGAAGCCGGCGCGGAGGCCGGAACCTCTGACAGTGCCAGTGAAGAAATAACAGTCGGTTCCTACGGCTATAATCTGAGTGGCGTGGCAGGGCCTTTGGGACATGAATTCGGCGGCGGTACCGGCCAGACGGATTTCTCCCCCATAACATTGGAAATCTATGAGGAAGATTTGCGGCAGCATGTTGCCGAAGCAAACTTCCAGGGCGAGGTTCAGAAGCAGATTACGGCAGATACCGGCGTAACCATAAAAACTAATTTCGGGGTCGGCGATGTTGCCGAGCAGATCACACTGATGATTGCCGACAGAAGTTATCCTGATTTTGTCTTTTCCCGTTCCAATCTGTCGAAGTTCATGGAAGCGGAAGCTTTCATTGACCTAGCTCCGCTGATTGAGGAATACGGCCCCAATATAAAGAAGCTCTATGGTACATCTTTTGATACACACTATGATGAGGACGGCCATATTCACTATCTGGGACAGGATTTTGTCAACAACCTTCCGCTTGACCCAGAAGTGGGATATGAACTTCAGCTTGCTGTTTTGGAAGAGCAGGGCTATCCGGAAATCAGGACCTTGGATCAGTGGGCGGATGCCATCCGGACTTATAAAGCGGCGCATCCGGAGATTGACGGACAGCCCACGATCGGCATCACCTTGACCTGTGGCGAAGGCTGGCGCTGGTATATTACACTGGGCAATCCGGGCGGATTTGCCACCGGATGCGCCGATGACGGACAGTATTATGTGGATCCTACATCTATGGAGACAGTATATCGCTTTATCCTGCCGGAACACCGGGAATATTTCCGCTGGATGAACGGGTTATATAACGAAGGTTTACTGGATCCCGACAGCTTTACCCAGACCCATGATGAATATCTGCAAAAAATCGCTTCCGGCCGGGTATTGGGCTTGATGGACGCTGACTGGAGCATTGAATCATCCACCGCCGTGCTGATCAGTGAAGGAAAGCCGGAGCGCACTTATGGATTTTTCCCGGCTACTATAAGTGAAGATGTCTTGCATCCCATCTATCGTCAGCCGGTTTATATGGCTTCTAACGGTGTCGGCATTACCGACAACTGCGAGGATCCTGTCCGTGCCATCCAGTTCCTAGACTATCTGGCCCGTGAAGAGATCCAGGTCATGTCCAACTGGGGCTTTGAAGGAGAGAACTGGGAAATCGTTGACGGCAAACGGGTATTTACCGCTGCCGAACAGGAAATGAGAATCAATGATTCCGATAACCGTACAGTTGCGTCAGGACACGGACTGCTTTCCTACCCTTGGCCTTGCTATGGTTCCGGCGTATTTGATAAAGACGGTTATTCTATTATGCCTTATACGGAAGATGCAATAATAGCGGACTATCCTGAGCCCGCCAAAAAAGCCTTGGATGCTTACGGCGTAAGTATGTGGCGCGATCTGTATCCTCAGGCTGAAGACCTTTATTTCCCGCCGTGGGGCGCTGCCTGGTATATTCAGGATGCTCTTGATCCGGCTTCTGAAGCCGGCCAGATCCAGACCCGCTGCAATGACCTTACCGCTGAGTACCTGATGCGCGCGGTTGCTGCCAGCCCGGAAGAGTTTGATGTAATCTGGGATGAGTTCCAGCAGAAGCTTCAGGAAAATGACGCGGAGTACTGATGACCGAAATGGTAAAAGATCGTGCTTCTTGGTATACACCCGAATAACACCTCCTGTTTAGTCGGGCGAGAGTGGGGCTGCTTCGGCAGCCCCCTTCTTTTTTGTCGCTAGGTTTACAGGGAATAAAGCAAGATCCGTTAGCAAGACTGCTAAAGGGTTATGCGTTGGCCATGGATGTCAGTTCGGCCAGCATCTTTGGCAGCTCAGTGGCCATGTTTTCATCGGTAAACTGGCAGGTTCCTACGGCTTCGTGGCCGCCGCCGTTATATTTGAGCATCAGGCGGCCGACATTCACATGGGAAGTCCGGTTGAGAATGCTGTAGCCTACGGCCGCCGAACAGCCTTGGCCGCCTCTGCCGCTGACGATCCAGGCCGAGATGTTCTGTTCGGGGTACATGCTGTATACCATGAAGCGGTTGCAGGTATAGATAGGGTCCACGCCGCGTAAGTCGGTTACGAGGAGCTTGCCGTCGGTTACGCTGTGCGCTAAGACCATTTTTTTAAATTGTTCAGTTTGTTCATTATATATCTGGATGCGCTCTTTTACGTCGGGTAGATTTAGGATTTCTTCCGTGGCCATGACACGGCAGGCATCAATTAATTTTTCCATCAGCTGGTAATTAGAGATGGTAAAATTGCGCCAACGTCCTAGGCCGGTGCGGGGATCCATGAGATAGCCTACCAGGATCCAGCCTTTGGGGTTCTGGATATCGTCCATGGTGAGCTGGCCGGAATCAACTTTGTCCACGGCTACCATCAAGTCGTCAAATTGGGGGAAGCGTTCCCGGCCGCCGTAATATTCATAGATAATACGGGCGCAGGAAGGAGTGATGCGGCTTTCGCCCTTATACTGTCCCTTCAGTTCGTTTCTTTCATGTTCACTGGAATGGTGGTCAAACCATAGGCCGCAGCCTTTCACATAAGGAACGTTGGCTAAGCAGTCATCTTCGCCTACCTCGACCAGTCCGTCCTGCAGGTCCTTGGGATGGGCAAATTTCCAGTGATCTATGATGCCGGCTTCTTTCAATAATGCTCCGCAGGCCAAGCCATCAAAGTCCGAACGTGTAATTAATCTCATGCAAATCTCCTCCTACTGCATAATTAACACCTAAAATGTATTATAGCAAATATTTATAAAAAATACATTAAAATTTATCAGATTTTTATTGACTGTTTTTTATTGACTGAAGGCATTACATAAAATAATAATTATTTCACATGATATTTACATGATAATTGTAAGTGTATTCAATGTGAAGGGAGATAATATGGCCGAGGTCAATATATATGTGAAGGCAGAGAAAAATATTGAAGTTAAGTTACCGGAGGTTTTTGTGGATGATATTGCCAGGATATATACAGCGGATACCGCCGTGGCAGAAAAGATTAAGGCAATAAAAGTATATGTGTTTGAAGAGGGAGAACAGCGCCGGCAGGTTGTCAGTATCTTGAAAATCATCCAGCTGATCGAGGAAAACTATCCCGGGGCAGCCGTCTTGAGCATCGGGGCAGCGGATACCTTGATAGAATGGGTGCAGGTAAAAAAGAATAATATGGCGGCGCAGATAATTAAGGTGATCATTGCCGGCGGAGTCAGCTTTTTTGGCACGGCTTTTACAATTATGGCTTTTCACAACGATGTTTCTATTAATAATGTATTTTCTAAGTTCTATGAGATGGTCATGGGTCAGCCTTCCAACGGCTATACGGTGCTGGAAGTCGCTTATTCTGTCGGGCTTGCCCTAGGTATTATCATTTTCTATAACCACATTGGCGGGCGGCGGATTACAAAAGATCCGACGCCGATTGAAGTTGCCATCAGAAATTATGAAGATGATGTGAATGAAGCATTGATAGCAACCGCCGACCGGGAGGGAACGACTATTGATAATTCTTAAACAGATATTCATGGCTATATGCGCCTTCAGCTTTGGCAGCCTTTGCTCGGCGGGTGTTTTTACCGTTCTGGCTTCCGTAGGGCTGATACCACGGTTTTCCGGCAAGTTCCATGTGGCTAGGCACATCCTGCTGATAGAAGAAATGGTTATCTTCGGCACGATAGCGGGTGGCGTAATCAGCGTATTCTGGCGGAAGGTGCAACTCGGCGATGTTATCTTAAAGAATCAGCTTTTTGGCCAATATACTTCCCGGATATGGAATATGTCAGGAAAGGCAGTTTGTGCAGTTTTCGGAATATTTGCCGGTATGTTTGTGGGCTGTCTGGCGCTTGCCATCGCAGAGATGCTGGATTCGATTCCGATATTTACGAGAAGGGTCCGTTTTCGGAAGGGGATCGGCATAGTAATATTGTTGGTGGCGTTAGGGAAGCTGGGAGGAAGCCTGCTTTACTTTTCTCAGGCTTTTTTTGCCTATTAACCTTGAAATATCTCTGGAAATTCATTACAATTACCTTGTGATTTTTTAGTGATTGCGTCGTTTATAGAATAAATTTCACTTCAGGAGGAAAGTATAATTATGCTACAGAAAATTAACACCGACAAGGCTCCGGCGGCAATCGGGCCTTACTCGCAGGCTGTTATCGTAAACGGGATGTTATATACATCGGGTCAAGTACCGATTATTCCGGCTACGGGAGAGGTAATTGAAGGAGATATTACAGTGCAGGCGCAGCTTGTCATGGAAAATATCGGTGCATTATTAACGGAAGCCGGCAGCAGTTATAGCAGCGTCGTCAAGACCACATGTTTCTTGGCGGACATGGCAGACTTTGCCGCATTTAACGGCGTATATGAGCGATATTTTACTGAAAAACCGGCACGTAGCTGCGTGGCGGTCAGGCAGTTGCCTAAGAATGTACTGTGTGAAGTAGAAGTTATCGCATGTATTTAGACATTTGAAGGGACCAGATATGGACGACAGGGGCATAGGTGACAGGAACATAGGCGACAGGAACCTAGACGAAAAGGATCTAGACGACAGAAATAATATCATATTGATCGGCATGCCTGGAGCCGGGAAAAGCACGGTCGGCGCGGCACTGGCTAGGAAGCTGGGATATGGGTTCATTGATTCCGATAGTGTGATCGAAGAAAACTGTGGGAAACCGCTTAATGTAATCTTGTCGGAAAGTGGACAGGACGGTTTCTTAGAAATCGAAAACTTCATTAATGCCACGATAGATGTCAAGGATTATGTGATCGCCACCGGCGGCAGCGCTGTATATGGGAAAGAGGCAATGGAGCATTTTGCTAGGATCGGTGACATCGTATATCTGAAACTTTCCTATAAGGAAATCGCGCTCAGGTTAGGTGACCTGGAAGAACGTGGCATTGCCTTAAAAGGAGGGCAGACGCTGGAGGATATATATGCCAAGCGGGTTCCTCTTTATGAAAAGTATGCCCAGATTACCCTTGATTGTGAAAGCAAAAGCGTCCGTAAGATAGTAAACGAAATTATTAAAAATATATAGCAACTCATCCTTTTGGATTATAGTTTGGGAAAAGTGTGGACATAATAAGGATAGGCTAAATTATGATTTAATAAGGAGGTTACTATGGAATACGAAGACATCCCTTTAGGTTTAAGTTTCGGACTGGCAACCAATGTAAGGGCTTCCGTTGCTTACGGGGAGATGAGCGAGAGTGAAAGGAAGCAGGTAATCGAAGAGGCAAGGAGTGTCAATAGCAAAGCCGATATGGAAGCGCTAGTCAACAGGATCGGAAGGAGCTCTGGCACGTGGAGTATGTAAATGCGTTCTGGGTAGGGGGACTGATCTGTGCCCTTGTCCAAGTCTTGATGGAAAAAACAAAGCTGATGCCGGGAAGGATCATGGTATTGCTGGTATGCACCGGTGCTGTCTTAAGTTTTTTTAACTGGTATCAGCCTTTGGTGGATTTTGCCGGTGGTGGGGCATCGGTTCCGCTGATAGGCTTTGGCCATGTACTCATGAAAGGGGTAAAAGAAGCTGTTGACAGCGACGGATTTATGGGAGTTTTTTCAGGAGGTTTTAAGGCTGGGGCGGTCGGCTGTGCGTCGGCATTAATATTTGCCTATCTGGCCAGTCTGGTTTGCCGGCCAAAGATGAAAGATTAGGGTTTTGCTTGACGAGTATCGACTTTTTATATACTATATTTGTTAGGGGTCAGCAAATAATATAGCATATAGGAGGAGAGAGGTATGAGTAAAGATCAACCTTCAGGAGGAACCGGCAGCTCCGGAGGCATCATGGATGCTAGGCAGCTGGGTACTCCTAAAATGCTGCTGTTAGGATTGCAGCACTTGTTTGCGATGTTTGGAGCAACAGTATTAGTTCCTGTATTAACCGGTCTTAATGTTTCGACGACTTTGTTATTTGCCGGTCTGGGTACCCTGTTGTTCCATCTTTTATCTAAGGGGAAGGTGCCGGCCTTTTTGGGCTCCTCCTTTGCTTTTCTGGCCGGTTACGCGGCTGTGGCACCAGGGAAAGAAAAGGAGCTGCTTACTTATGCCAGCTTCGGCGTGATATTCGCGGCGCTGGTCTACCTTATCTTGGCGGCTGTTATCAAAATGTTCGGTACGGACAAGGTGATGAGATTTTTCCCGCCCGTTGTGACCGGACCCATTATCATTTCGATCGGCCTTAATCTGTCGGCGACGGCAATTGGCAGCAGTGACGATAACTGGTTTATCGCGCTGGCAGCGATTGTGATTATTATCTTTTGTAATATCTGGGGAACCCGCATGATCAAAGTAATCCCGATTATCCTAGGCGTGACAGGCTCCTATCTGATAGCGGCTTTTACCGGCAATGTGAACTGGCAGCCGGTCAGGGATGCGGCTTGGATCGGTATCCCGATACATTGGGACGAGACGGTATTTTCCTTGTTTGGGAAAGCTGATATGTCGCTTTTACTGTCGGCTATTATAACTATCATGCCGATTGCCTTGGCAACGGTAGTGGAGCATATCGGAGATATTTCGGCAATCTCTTCTACGGTCGGTAAGAACTACATAAAAAACCCCGGCCTGCACCGGACCCTGATGGGGGACGGCCTAGCCACTATGCTGGCGGCATTTTTTGGTGCTCCTGCTAATACTACATATGGAGAAAATACCGGTGTCCTTAATCTGAGCAAGGTCTATGATCCGCGCGTTGTGAGGATCGCGGCGGTTATGGCCTGCCTGTTTTCCTTTTCGCCTAAGCTGGGGAGCGTTATATCTTGTATGCCGACGGCTACGATGGGCGGGGTGTCTTTGGTGTTATACGGTATGATAGCCGCAGTAGGGGTGCGTAACGTGGTGGAAAACCGGGTGGATTTCACCAAGAGCCGTAATGTAATTATTGCCGCGCTGATCTTAGTACTGTCTACGGGGATCCACTATAGCGATGCCGGTGCCATTGCCTTTAGCGTCGGCACAGTTACGATCAGCCTTTCCGGCCTAGCGACGGGTGCTCTGGCGGGGATAATTCTTAATGCTGTGCTGCCGGGGAAGGATTATCGTTTTGATGATGAGAAGCCGGATGATACTAAGGTTAATTTTCAGTTGTAGTTGTAGGTGTCTTGATTGATAGTATGAAGCAGGGAAACGGGAATCATTTAGGTGGTTCTCGTTTTTTGGGGAGAATTGATTTGGATTGATTAAATATGTGATTTAACAGAACTGTTATTAAGGAAATAATAACAATAAGAATCAAGTGGTTAATTTGAATAAGTTTTATTCCTAATGTAGTGACAAAACAGATGTGTATTAGGCCGCAAAATATACTTGTAATAGTAAGCAAAACAACATATAAAAATATGTTTTGGCCAGATAGTAGACTGGTTTTTTTTCTTGCTTTAGAAGATTTATATACAAGATATAAGTACCATAACATAATTGGGATAATGAGAATTATTAGCAAGGCTATAGTATGCTTAATACCTATATTAAACATTTTGCGATACTGATATTCTAAAGGAGTAATACTCCAGGAATAGCTTCCCGCTTTTGATTTTTCTAGCAGAGGTGTTATAAAATTGTTGAATGTATTAAAGTTCGACGAATCTAATCTAGCTGTTCCGCTTGTTTTATTGGCATAATGTATTTTTAAGCCATTGGTAATGGGGATGCTTTCGTCTATTATAAAACTGGGCATCACTATATATTTGTCTAAGATTATATTATGGCTTGCATTTTGTATATTACTGCCTGAGGATAAAAAACCAATAATTTTGAATCTGTATGCATCAAATAAATATGTGGCTTCAATTATATCTCCGATCTCGTATAACGTGCGATAAGATTGACCCATGAGTACAGGTATTGGCTTATTTAATTCATATATGTAATCGCTTTTTTGAAAACACTTCCCATCTGAAATGTCTATTTCAAAATTATCAATTACTTCGTTGCTAATCTGAATACAATTAACTCCGGTGCATTTATTTGATAATTCATCGGTTCCATTCTCAAAAAACATGCTATTTTGGTTAGGCATCTCTAAGTATTGAGTATAAATTTCAAAATATATATACCCATTATTATTGGTTAATTCACTATATATTTGCTTGAAATGTGCTATATCTTGATTTAACGGATTGGCTTCGTGCTGTAAAGAATAGAAAATATAGCCATCATTTATTGCTGATTCAGATTTGTCGATTTGGGATAAAATATCTAAATAGTTAATTATTGATAATAAGGAGATAACTATTGCAAGTATTAATGAAAGGGTTAGCCATTTAGTCTTTTTTAACAGTTCCATCATAGTTCTCCGCGGTTTTCTGATTATTCGATTTCGCAGCCCTGCCTCCGCGAAACCGAATGATTATTTTAATATTAACGCATTAGCATAGTAGTAATTAGGTAATTTGCGTAAGGTATTTAATCCAAATTTGTCTAGTCTTCTGTTCCGTATTTTACAATATGTGTATGAGCAGACCATACGTCAATGGCTAAAAAAGTTCCGGTAGCTTTAACGGTATGAGTTCCCCAAACTCTTCCGGAATCACCGCGCTTTAGGAGTTCGCCGAGGTATGTTCGCGTATAGTGATATGTTGAAAGTACTGTATTTCCATTGCGGTGTTCGGAGTACCCTATAGGTGTAGCACCAGTTGAGGTATTTATGCTGCTTCCCCATACCTTCCATTCAACAGATCTTTTTTCTATAAAATTATTACTTAAGATGGATTTTGCTACGTTAAAATTATTATCACGCATGGCCTCTTCTCGAGACACATTTTCTCGGATTGCTATAATTTCTGATTTAACCTCATGTTGGATTTCAGTAACGGCAGCAAAGCTAGTAAAATGAGTTAATATAACAGTAGTTGCAATTAATAGGCTACAAATCAATTTTTTCATTATAATACTCCTTTCAAAATCTCATGTTCGACATACCTGATTATGATCTATGCCATGCAGGGATAATTGCATTTTTGGATGTAATATATAACAATTATTATATTGAAATATTATAAAATAATTATGTTTATATATAATCCATAGCTGGACAGGGTTATCAATTATCGACAA
>QMCD01002077.1_pt1 | contig 11413 bp, 24 predicted proteins | sample 1821841 | NCBI WGS metagenome assembly QMCD01 (sample SAMN01991225, study PRJNA193472) | Termite gut metagenome, whole genome shotgun sequencing project. | isolation source: worker | host: Macrotermes natalensis | reverse complement strand
TGAACCCGAACGACCACCCGCACGGCGGCGGCGAGGGTAAATCGCCTATCGGGCGGCCCGGCCCGGTGACCCCGTGGGGCAAGCCGGCTCTCGGGTATAAGACGAGGAAGAAGAAGAACCCCTCGAGCAAGTGGATCGTCAAGCGCAGGAACGCGAAGTAAAGGAGTGAATTAACGGTATGAGCAGGTCAGTAAAAAAGGGGCCGTTTATAAACGAAAAACTGCTGGCGCGCGTGCAGCAGATGAACGACAAAAACGAGAAAAAAGTGCTGAAAACGTGGTCGCGCGCGTCTACGATATTCCCGGACATGGTGGGGCACACCATCGGTGTGCACGACGGCAGGAAATTTGTGCCCGTGTATGTGACGGAAGACATGGTGGGGCATAAACTCGGCGAGTTTTCGCCCACGCGCACATTCAGGGGACACGCCGGCGAGAAATCGTCCAGGTAACGGAGGGGATACTTATGGCAACCAGACAGAGAGAAAAAGCCGCCGCGCGGCAGGATAATAAAGATAAAAGGCCGAAAGCCATCGCAAGGCACATCCGTATTTCTTCCCGCAAGGTGAAATCCGTGATCGACCTGATACGCGGGCTTTCTGTGGCGCAGGCCCAAGCGGTGCTTGCGGGCACGCCCAACGGCCCTGCGGAGCCGGTGAAAAAACTTCTTGATTCCGCGGTGGCGAACGCGGAAAACAATATGAACCTGACGCAGGATACGCTGTATGTTGCGGAAGTATATGCAGACCAGGGCCCAACTTTGAAACGGTTCCGCCCCCGCGCGCAAGGCCGCGCGACGCGCATCCGCAAGAGAACAAGCCATATCACGATCATTTTGGATCAGGTTAAATAGGAGGAGGTTGAAGATGGGTCAAAAAGTACATCCCCACGGTTTTCGGGTTGGAGTCATAAAAGACTGGGATGCCAGATGGACAGCTAAAAAGTCCAAATTTGGAGATTACATCGTAGAAGACGATAAAATCAGAAAATTTCTGAAAAAGAAACTGAATGCCGCAGGTATCTCTAAGATAGAGACGGAGCGCGCGGCCAACAAGGTTTCGGTTAATATATTCACGGGCAAGCCGGGTATTGTGATAGGCAAAGGCGGCCAGGGCGTGGAGATTTTAAAAGGCGACCTTGCAAAGCTCACAGGCAAGCCGGTGGTGGTGAACATCATTGAAGTGAAACGCCCGGATGTGGACGCGCAGCTCGTGGCCGAGCAGGTGGCGCAGCAGCTTGAAAAGCGCATTTCGTTTCGCCGCGCGATGAAGCAGTCGATCGGCCGGACGATGAAGGCGGGCGCGAAAGGGATCAAGATCATGTGCTCTGGGCGCCTGGGCGGCGCGGAGATCGCGAGGGTGGAGCAATATCACGAAGGTTCTATTCCGCTGCAAACCATACGCGCGGACATCGACTACGGGTTTGCCGAGGCGAACACGACGTATGGCAAGATCGGCGTGAAAACGTGGATCTACAAAGGCGAGATTTTGGGAGACCCATTAAAAGACAGGGCAAAACCTTCGGCGGAAGGAGGCAAGAAAAATGTTAATGCCAAAAAGGGTTAAACGCAGGAGAGTATTCCGCGGGCGCATGAAAGGTAAGGCGACGCGCGGAAATGAGATAAATTACGGGCAGTATGGCCTTGTGGCGCAGGAGCCGGGCTGGATCACCAGCAACCAGATCGAGGCGGCGCGTATCGCGATGACAAGGCATATGAAGAGGGGCGGCAAGGTGTGGATCAAGATATTCCCGCACAAGCCGGTCACGGAAAAACCGGCGGAAACGCGCATGGGTTCGGGTAAAGGCTCCCCGGAATATTGGGTGGCGGTGGTAAAACCCGGCCGCGTGATGTTCGAGGTGGCGGGCGTAACGGAAGAAGTGGCGCGTGAAGCGCTTACGCGCGCGGCGCACAAGCTGCCGGTGAAGAGCAAGTTTAAGATTGGCGAGCACGCGGATGATTATGTAATGCGCGGCAAGACGCTTTCAAACGAAGATCTTGAGGCGCCCGCGGAAGCAGCGGTGAGTGAGACAGGTGGTGAGCAGAATGAAGACGAGTGAAATCCGTGAACTTACCCAGGAAGAACTGGTGCACAAGCTGCGGGATTTAAAATCCGAGTTTTTTAATCTGCGGTTCCAGCTGGCCACAGGGCAGCTCAACAACCCGTCGAGCATCAGGAATATTAAAAAAGACATTGCCAGAGTGAAGACCGTCCTTCGGGAACAAGAGCTTGTGGCAAAGAAAATAGCTGAATAGGAGGATGGCAAAGATGGCGGAAGAAGCTAGAGGTTACCGCAAGACCCGTACGGGAACGGTAGTATCCGACAAGATGGAAAAAACGGTCGTGATCGCGATCAGGACGAAGAAAAAGCATCCCCTGTACGGCAAGACAGTGAATTTCACCAATAAGCTGAAGGTGCACGACGAGAATAACGAATGCGGCGTGGGCGACAGGGTGCGGGTGATGGAAACCCGCCCGATCAGCAAAGACAAGCGCTGGCGGCTGGTGGAGATCATAGAAAAAGCGAAGTAAGTGGACGTATGCAAGCGTTGTGTATAAAAACAACGGGGAGGATGAAAGATGGTACAGCCAGAGACACGCCTTAAGGTGGCCGATAATTCCGGGGCGAAGGTGATACAGTGCATCAAGGTGATGGGCGGCAGTGTGAAGAAATCCGCTAACATCGGCGATGTGATCATTGCCTCTGTGAAGACGGCGACACCGGGTGGCGTCGTAAAGAAAAAAGATGTGATAAAAGCCGTTGTCGTCCGTTCAAAGAGCGGGGTGAGGCGCGCCGACGGTTCGTTTATAAAATTTGACGAGAACGCGGCGGTCATAATCGACGCGAACAAGCAGCCCAGGGGAACGCGTATTTTCGGGCCTGTGGCACGGGAACTGAGGGACCGCGATTATATGAAGATCGTTTCCCTTGCGCCCGAAGTCCTTTAGTGGAGGGAGCAGTTATGGCGAATAGTATGAAAATCAAAAAAGGCGACACTGCGGTTGTGATCTCCGGCAAGGAAAAGGGCAAGAAGGCAAAGGTGCTGCGCGTGCTTCCGGGGGACGGCAAAGTGGTGATGGAAGCCGTGAATATGGTGACAAAGCACAAAAAGCCCAGGAGCGCGACAAAACCGGGCGGCATTATAAAGCAGGAAGCGCCGTTTGCCGCGTCGAACGTGATGGTGGTGTGCGGTAAATGCAGCAAAGCGACCCGCGTTGGGTATAAAGTGGAAGACGGCAAAAAAATACGTGTTTGTAAAAAATGCGGCGCCGAGCTTTGAGCGAAGGGAGGATAGGGTATGCCAAGATTAAAGGATACATACAAAAAAGAGATTGTGCCCGCGATGATGCAGCAATTCTCTTATGGCAATGTCAACCAGGTGCCCAGGCTGGAAAAAGTTGTGATAAACATGGGTATGGGCGACGCGAAGGATAACCCCAAAGCGCTCGAATCGGGTATCGCCGACCTTACGGTGATTGCCGGGCAGAAGCCGGTGGTGACCACCGCGAAAAAATCGGTCGCGAACTTTAAAGTACGCGAAGGCATGAAGATCGGCGCGAAGGTGACGCTTCGGGGCAACAGGATGTATGAATTCATCGACAAGCTGATTTCGATTGCCATCCCGCGTGTGCGCGATTTCCGGGGGCTTTCCGCGAAATCGTTTGACGGCAGGGGAAACTTTGCGATGGGGTTTAAAGAGCAACTGATATTTCCGGAAGTGGAATATGACCAGGTCGACCAGATCCGCGGCATGGACGTCATCGTGGTGACGACGGCCGGTACGGACGAAGAAGCAAGGGAACTGCTATCCCGTATGGGGATGCCGTTTGCGCAGTAAAGAGGGGAGACGTATCCATGGCAAAGAAGAGCATGATTTTAAAACAGCAGAGAGGTTCGAAGTTTTCAACGAGGAACTATACAAGGTGCCGTATTTGCGGCAGGCCTCACTCTGTTTTGAGGAAGTACGGCGTGTGCCGTGTTTGCTTCCGTGAGCTTGCGTACCGCGGCCAGATACCCGGTGTGAGAAAAGCAAGCTGGTAAAATCAGCAGGCGGCGGTTATTGAAAGAAAACCAGGCGAAGCCCGAAAGCGGGCGGCGCGCGGGAAGCGGCAGCGGCCGCGGAAGACAAGGAGGAAAGATTATGCCGGTTACAGATTCTGTAGCGGATATGCTTACACGCATCCGTAATGCGATAACAGCAAAGCATGATACAGTAGACGTTCCAGCGTCGAATATGAAGAAAGCCATCGGCCAGATATTGCTGCAGGAAGGCTTTATCAAGAGCTGCGAGTTTATTGACGATGGTATCCAGGGCACGCTGAAAATCAGATTGAAGTATGGCCCGGGTGGCGAGAAGGTCATTTCCGGCCTGAAAAAGATATCCAAACCGGGACTGCGCGTTTATGCGCGCCACGATAAGATCCCGAAGGTTTTAAATGGGCTTGGGATAGCGATCATCTCCACATCCAAGGGGCTTTTGACAGATGCGCAGGCAAGGCGCGAGTCCGTTGGTGGTGAAGTCGTCGCTTACGTATGGTAATTGGAGGGAGTAAATCATGTCAAGAATAGGAAAACTGCCAATTACTGTTCCGAACGGCGTTACGGTGGATATTTCTCCGGATAACGACGTGGCCGTGGCTGGCAAGGGCGGCAAGCTGACCGCGAAATTCAGCAAAGAGATAACACTTGAACAAAAGGACGGCGTGATCACGCTTTCGCGTTCTTCCGAGCAGAAAGATATACGGGCGCTGCACGGCCTTACGAGGGCGCTTCTCAATAATATGGTCGTGGGCGTTTCGGACGGTTTTATAAAGACGCTTGAGATCGTGGGCGTGGGGTACCGCGCGCAGCTGCAAGGCAAAAAGCTGGTCTTAAGCCTTGGGTATTCGCACCCGGTGGAGTTTGAACAGCCGGACGGCATTACATTTGAAGTGCCGGACGCGAACAAGGTCATCGTAAAGGGCATCGATAAGCAGCGGGTGGGGCAGGTTGCCGCGAATATCCGAAGCAAACGCCCGCCGGAGCCATATAAAGGCAAGGGCATCAAATACCAGAACGAATATATCCGCCGCAAGGTCGGTAAAACAGGAATGTAGAAAGGAGGCGGCGTAACGAGATGATCACAAAAAGAGACAGGAATGAAATAAGGAAAAAGCGTCATCAGCGGATCAGGAACAAGATTTCCGGAACGGCTGAGCGCCCGAGGATGAATATTTACCGGAGCTTAAACCACATTTATGTGCAGTTTATAGACGACGTGAAGGGAACGACGCTGGCTTCCGCTTCGACACTGGACGGTGACATTAAGGGCAAGCTCAAGGACAAATCCAAGAGCGAAGCGGCGAAAATGGTGGGCGAGCTTGCGGCAAAACGCGCGGGCGTCGCGGGGATCAAGGAAGTGGTGTTTGACCGCGGCGGATACCTTTACACCGGCAGGGTGGCACAAGTTGCCGAAGGCGCAAGGGCCGCTGGCCTGAAGCTTTGATTAGGAGGTATGTTTAAGTTGGCGAATCCCAGAGATAACAGAAATAGAAAAGAGAACAAAGATATCGACGCCGGCGCGCTGGATATGAAGGAAAGGCTCGTCACGATCAACCGTGTCGCAAAGGTTGTGAAGGGCGGCCGCAACTTCCGTTTTTCCGCGCTGGTGGTTGTGGGCGATGAAGATGGGCATGTGGGCGTAGGCATGGGCAAGGCCGCGGAAATTCCCGAGGCCATAAGAAAAGCCGTGCAGAGCGCAAAGCACGACATGGTGGACGTGGCCATGCGCGGCACCAGCATCCCGCATGAGGTGATCGGGAAATTCGGGCGCGGCAGGGTGCTTTTGATGCCTGCCGAAGCCGGTACCGGCGTGATCGCGGGCGGCCCGGCGCGCGCCGTTTTGGAGCTTGCCGGTATACAGGATATCAGGACAAAATCGCAAGGCTCGAACAACCCCATCAATGTGTGCAAGGCGACGCTTGAGGGTTTGCGCGCGCTGAAGACGGCGGAACAGGTGGCGCGGCTTCGCGGCGTGCCTGTCGAGCAGTTGCTGTAAATAAGGAGGCTTTAAACAAATGAAACTTAAAATCAAGCTTGTAAAAAGCCCCATTGGATATGCGCAGAACCAGAAGGATACTGTGAAGGCGCTGGGCCTTCGCAAGATGAACCAGGAAGTGGTCCGCCCGGACAACGCGCCCATAAGGGGCATGATCTTCACGGTGAAGCATCTGGTTTCTGTGGAAGAAGTGAAATAAGGAGGAACTGCCAAATGAAACTACATGAACTGAGCCCGGCAAAAGGCGCCAAACATTCGGAAAAGCGCGTGGGCAGGGGTACGGGGTCCGGCATCGGCAAAACCTCCACAAGGGGACAGAAGGGCCAGAAATCAAGGTCGGGCGGCGGTGTGCGCCCGGGTTTTGAAGGCGGCCAGATGCCGCTTTCGAGGCGCTTGCCAAAACGCGGGTTTACCAATATTTTCGCCAAGGAATACGCTACGGTGAATGTTTCCGCGCTTGCGCAGTTTGAAGACGGCGCAACGGTGGACGCGCAGATGCTGAAGGAAGCCGGTGTGATCAAAAAAACACTGGACGGCTTAAAAGTATTGGGGCAGGGCGAAATAAATAAAAAATTGACGGTGAAAGCGAAGAAATTCACCAAAACGGCCGAAGAAAAAATTGCGGCTGCGGGTGGTAAGATTGAGGTGGTATAATGTTTAAGACATTTGCGAATGCCTGGAAAATACCGGAGATCAGGACGAAGATATTGTTTACGCTGCTGATGATCGTTGTGTACCGCATAGGCGCGTGGATCCCGGTGCCGGGCGTGAGCGCCGAGTACATAGCGTCACAGGTTGAGGGGACGGAGTTTTTAGGGTTTTTGAACATGTTCTCCGGCGGGTCGCTGGCAAACTTTACAATATTCGCGCTGGGTATCATACCGTATATCAACGCGTCGATCATCATGCAGCTTCTTACGGTCGCGATCCCGCGGCTGGAGCGCATGAGCAAGGAAGGCGACGACGGCCGCAAGAAAATCGCGTCGATCACGCGGTATTTAGGCGTTATCCTTGGACTGGTGCAGGCTATTGGCGTCATTGCGGGCCTCGGGCCGCAGGCGGTGGAGCCGAACGCGACATGGTTTACGTATGTGACGATCGTCGCCTGCCTGACGGCGGGTACGGCGCTGATGATCTGGATCGGCGAGCGTATTACGGAAAAGGGCATTGGCAACGGCATTTCGATGCTGATCTTCATCGGTATCGTTTCCGGGCTGCCCTCTATGCTGATGGATATTTTCGGAAGGGTTGGCCCGGGACCGGACGACCTCAATTTCTGGATAATCCCGCTTTTGATCGGTGTGGCGTTCTTGATCGTGCTGGCCATCACGTTTGTTGACCTCGGCGAGCGCCGTATCCCGGTGCAGTACGCAAAGCGCGTGGTGGGAAGGAAGATGTACGGCGGGCAGAGCACGCACATCCCGATGAAGGTGAACCAGAGCGGCGTTATGCCGCTGATCTTCGCGATGACGCTGCTGGCGTTCCCCAGCATGATCGCGGGCTTTTTGGCGGACGACAACGGTTTTAAGCTGTGGTACGCGCAGTATGGCGGGCCGGGCACGCCGTTTTATGTGATTATGACATTCGTGCTGATACTGTTCTTCACGTATTTCTATTCCACCATTGCGTTTAACCCGGTGGACGTTTCGAAGAATTTGCAGCAAAACGGCGGATTTATCCCCGGCATACGCCCGGGCAAGCCGACGAGCGATTACCTGGCGAAGATACTTTCGCGCATTACGCTGTTCGGCGCGATATTCCTGGCGGCTGTGGCGGCGTTGCCTATGCTGTTTACGACCATCACGGGGGCGGCGGCTTCTTTCGGGGCGACAAGCATACTCATTATGGTGAGCGTGGCGCTTGAGACAACGCGGCAGCTTGAGGCGCAGATGATGATGCGGCATTACAAGGGGTTCTTGAACTAGCATAAAGGAGCGCGATATGAACGTAGTGTTTTTAGGCCCTCCCGGATCGGGAAAAGGCACGATGGCTGAGCGGGTGTCCGTGCGTTTGGGGTTGGCCCATATCTCTACCGGCGATATGCTGCGGGCGGAGATCAAGCAGGGCAGCGAGCTTGGGACATTGGCGAAGAGCTATATCGATAAGGGCGCGCTTGTGCCGGATGAAGTGATTATCGATATGATGAAAGAGCGCTTTACAAAGGATGACGCGAAGGGCGGCGTGCTGCTGGATGGGTTCCCGCGCACGGTAGCGCAGGCGCAGGCGCTTGATGCGATTGCGGCGATGGATGCGTGTATAAACCTTGAGGTACAGGCGCAGGTCATAATCGACCGGGTGCTCGCGCGGCGGGTATGCAATGAATGCGGCGCGGTGCATTCCACAAAAACGCACGAGGGAAATGCTTGCACAGTCTGCGGCGGCGCGCTCGTGACCCGCGCGGACGACAATGAAGAGACGATACGGCAGCGTTTCTCTGTCTATGAGGAGCAGACGGCGCCGCTGATCGAGTATTACAGGGGAAAGGGCATACTGCACGCGGTGGACGCGACGATGCCCATAGATGAGGAAGCGAACCTCATATGCAAAATATTGGGTGAGAAATGATCGAACTGAAGTCCGCGCAGGAACTGGACAAAATGCGGGAGTCGGGCAGACTGTGCGCGAATTGCATGGAAAAGCTGATTGCCCATGTGAAGCCGGGCGTTTCGACAAAACAGCTTGATAGTATCGCGGAGCAGTTTATAGAAGCGGCCGGCGCGATACCGTCCTTTAAGAATTACCGCGGGTTTCCCGCCAGCATATGCGCCTCGGTGAACGACGAAGTGGTGCACGGCATTCCGGGAGACAAGGTACTTAAAGAAGGCGACATCATAGGGATAGACTTTGGGGCTATTCTGGATGGCTGGCATTCGGACATGGCGCGCACGGTCGGCGTGGGGGAGATCGCGGAAGAGGCGAAAGCGCTGATCCGTGTGACAAAGGAAAGCTTTTGCGCCGGGATGAACCAGGCGGTGCAGGGGAACCGCTTGCGGGATATCTCTTCGGCGGTGGAAAAAGTGGCCAAAAGCCACGGGTATTCCGTGGTGCGTGACTTGGTGGGGCACGGCATTGGCCGTTCTATGCACGAGCAGCCGGATGTGCCGAACTTCACATTCAGGGGGCCGAACCCCAGGCTTCTCGCGGGCATGGTGCTTGCGATAGAGCCTATGGTGAACATTGGCGGGGCAAAGGTATTTTGGGGCGAGGACGGCTGGGTTGTAAAGACGGCGGACGGATCGCTTTCCGCGCACTATGAGAATACGGTGGCGATCACGGAAAACGGCCCGGAAATATTGACAAAGGTGTGGTAAGAAGCTTGAACGATATGGTCACCGCCGATGTGGGCAGGATATGCCTTTCCAGAGCGGGCAGGGACAGGGGAAGATATTTTATGGTCACCGCCCGGGACGGCGAGAATTATGTGCTGGTCGCGGACGGCGTGGTGCGCAAGCTTGCAAAGCCAAAGAAGAAGAAGATCAAACATCTTAAAATGACGCCCATTGTGCTGGAAGGGATCGCGCAGAAGCTGGCGGAGGGGACAAAGGTGTTTGACGCGGAACTTAGAAGCGCGATCATTCAAACCGGCCTGATAGTCCAAAAGGAGGAGTAGATTTTGTCTAAAGGCGATGTAATCGAGGTGGAAGGCACTGTTACGGACACCTATCCAAACGCGACATTTGAAGTGCAGCTTGAGAACGGGCACAAGGTATTGGCTCATATCAGCGGCAAGCTGAGGATGCATTACATCCGTATCCTTCCGGGAGACAAAGTGACGGTGGAACTTTCGCCTTACGATCTTTCCAGGGGACGGATTACATGGCGCGGTAAAAACTGACAGAAAACGAATAGACTGTTTGTATTTTGAAATAGCGTAAGGAGGAACAAAAAATGAAAGTAAGGCCATCGGTAAAACCGATCTGTGAGAAGTGCAAGATTATTAGAAGGAACGGCAAAGTGATGGTGATCTGCCAGAACACCAAGCACAAGCAAAAGCAGGGCTAATAACGGGCCCGGGCGCCGTGTATGCGCGGCTGGACGCGCCGCTTTCATAGCTGTCATCAATGTGCAGGCAGGTGTGGGCAAAAGGGGCGGTCTTGTATGCAGGGCGCAGGCCATGGACATAGATCAATTAATGAAACAAGGTTAAAAAAGGCTCCGGCGCAAGGCCGGCGTATTATGGAGGTGTTTAAAAAAGTATGGCACGTATTGCTGGCGTAGACTTACCCAGGGACAAACGAGTTGAAATCGGGCTTACCTATATTTTTGGTATCGGCCTAAGGACATCCCAGCGGATACTTTCCGAGACGAAGGTTGACCCGGATATTCGTGTCCGCGACCTCGACGAAGCCGACGTATCCAAGCTGAGGGAATATATTGACCGCAACCTGAAAGTGGAAGGCGACCTTCGGCGCGAGGTATCGATGAATATCAAGCGGCTGATGGAGATTGGCTGCTACCGTGGTATTCGCCACAGGAAGGGCTTGCCTGTGCGCGGGCAGAGCACAAAGCAGAACGCGCGCACCCGCAAGGGGCCCAAGCGCACGGTTGCCGGCAAGAAGAAATAGGGAAGGAGAATAGAAAATGGCTGCACCTAAAAAAAGAACGACCAGAAGACGCAGAGAAAAGAAAAACATTGAAAAGGGCCAGGCTCATATCCGTTCTTCCTTCAACAATACGATTGTTACGATGACAGATATGTTTGGCAACGCCTTATCGCAATCGAGCTCGGGCGCACAGGGCTTCCGCGGCTCGCGCAAGGCCGATAATCTCGCCGGTAAGAATATCCTGTAAACCGGCTGTATCTGCTTTTTTACCGCAAACTCCGCCGGAAGTGCAACCTAAACCTTTAGCCGTCTGCTCGCATTGAAAACAAAACATTGACATTGTGCTCTCTCCCTATTTTTAAAATTTTACCGTCGCTTATGAATATGATGGTTTGACGAGGTAGAGAACTAGGATAACTCGCGTATAAAAAAAATTCCGTTGTGTTTACAACGGAATTAATTGTTATTCCATTCGCCCGTCCCCGCCCATCAGCGCGGTCAGTTCCTCAATGCGTTCAATAGGGAAGGGGGGATTGCCCATCGGCTTCATCGCGACGGACATCAATTTTAAGGGATTATCGTCCGCGGCAACCCGGTTGGAGCTTAAATGCCCGCATCTTTTGCAGCGGTGGATAACCGCCCACTCGCCGTTACTTTTTACCCAAACACCAATCGCTTCCATTATACCGCCGCAATCCGCTTCGCGGTCGCCCAGTTCGTTCGGGGGCACCTGGAGGCGGAGGGACTGCTGATCGAGGAACGCGCCCGTGCCGGAGGCGCAGGCGGAGTTGATGGCGCTCCTCTGGTAGCTTCCGTCGTCGGCCAGGCGGGTG
>QMCD01004127.1_pt1 | contig 11414 bp, 11 predicted proteins | sample 1821841 | NCBI WGS metagenome assembly QMCD01 (sample SAMN01991225, study PRJNA193472) | Termite gut metagenome, whole genome shotgun sequencing project. | isolation source: worker | host: Macrotermes natalensis | reverse complement strand
CCATACTTGGGGCAATCGCCTATTCGCTGTCATCCTATAATATCGTTATACTCGAAGCCGGACATGTGACCAAAGCGTGGGCACTCGCTTATATGCCACTGATTGTGGCGGGGATAATGGTGCTGTTCCGGAAGAAAATACTTCTCGGCGGTTTTCTCGTCGCTTTAGGTTTGGCCTTACAAATTAAAAGCAATCACTTGCAGATAACTTATTATACAGGAATCCTTTGTGCTATTCTGTTTATCGCGTTTGCCGTGCAGATGATTTCGGAGAAAGATATAAAATCCTTGCTTAAAGCATCAGGAGCGATGGCTGTCGCGCTGGTACTCGCTGCTTTGTGTAATATGGGGAGTATCTATGCCAATATGGAAATGGCAAGGGAAAGTACACGGGGAAAATCGGAGCTTACCGCTGCTGCGGCTTCTGCCGGAGAAAAACAATCGACGGGGCTCGACAAAGATTATGTCTTTGCCTGGAGTTACGGGAAAGCAGAGACTTTCACCCTGATGATACCGAATATACATGGAGGTGTATCCGGCGGTACATTGGACCAGTCTTCGAATTTGTATAAAGAAATGGTGAAACAGGGAGCACAGGTAGACCCTAAAGGAGTACAGGCGTATACATACTGGGGTGCTCAGCCATTTACTCAAGGCTCTGTTTATTTCGGGGCGATTATATGTTTCCTTTTTGTATTGGGGATGATCGTTATCCGTAGTAAAGTAAAGTGGGGACTGCTGATTGCGACCATATTCTTTATTTTTCTTGCATGGGGTAAGAATATGGAGTGGTTCAACGATCTGTTTTTCTACCACTTCCCCCTGTATAGCAAGTTCAGGGCGGTATCTACAGCTTTAGTTATCCCGGCGCTCACGATGGTGATAATTGCCGTATGGGGACTGAAAGAGTTCTTTACGGCAGATATAGATAAAGAAAAACTGAAAAAGGCACTTTATATCTCTCTCGGCATAATAGGTGGATTGTGCCTGTTCTTTTGGATTGCACCGGGCTTCTTCTTCAATTTTATGGCTGAAGCCGATGCCGCTTGGCGCACGCAGGTTCCTGATTGGTATTACAATGCCTTGCTTGCCGACCGTAAAGATCTGTTATCGTCCGACGCGCTGCGTTCATTGATATTTGTATTGCTGGCAGGTGCAGTGCTGTTTTTCTCACTCCGGACCAAAATGGAAAAACAAAAACTGGCATTATATGGTTCTATAGCTATTATATTGTTGGTATTGGTTGATCTTTGGGGTGTAGACAAGCGCTATCTGAATGACTCTAAATTTGTAAATAAGAATACATACGAAGCTCAAAGTTTCCCACAAGCGACAGTTGATAAGATTATCCTGCAAGATAAATATCCATCGTACAGGGTATTGAATCTTGCAAATACATTCGAAGATGCAAATACGTCTTATTATCATAAATCTATAGGTGGTTACCATGCCGCCAAATTGAAGCGTTATCAGGAGTTGATAGACCACCGTTTGTTTAACGAAGTCGGATTTATACGGCAAAAAGCGAATACGTTATTGCAGCAGGAAGTCGCTAAACTTCAACAAGGGCAGGGAAGTCCCGAGACTATCAATCAGGCTATGCAAGACAGTATTTCTCCGATGCTTGGAGCCACTACAGCTTTGAATATGCTGAATGCCAAATATGTGATTTATCATCCGGAACTGGCACCGATAGTGAACCCGTATGCTTTGGGTGAAGCATGGTTTGTACCGGCATATAAGTTTGTGAATAATGCCGATGAAGAAATTGCGGCTGTTAATACCCTTAACCCGCTTGAAATGGCGGTTGTAGATAAACGCTTCGAACAGGAGTTGTCGGGGCTGAATATCGTTACGGATTCGACAGCCACAATTAAAATGACAGAATACAAGCCGAATATACTTAAATATAAGTCGAAAGCCGCAACAGAGCAACTAGCCGTATTATCGGAGGTTTATTTCTCTGACGGCTGGCAGGCATATATTGATGGAAAGGAAGCGCCGCATTTTCGTGCCGACTGGACACTGAGGGCAATGCGTGTTCCTGCGGGCGAGCATGAAATTGTATTCAAGTTCGAACCTAAAGACTATTATCTGAGCCGCACAGTTGCTACTGCTTCATCCGCTGCCCTGGTATTGTTACTGATCGGTATGGTAGTAGTGCCTTTTGTCAGGAAAAAACAAGAATAAAACAAGATGAAATTTTCCGTCATATTTTGTACTTACAACAGGGAAAAATATATCTACAATGCCATGAAAAGCATTGCAGAACAGGATTTTCCATACACGGACTATGAGATAGTGCTTATAAATAATAACAGTACAGACAGTACGGAAAGTATCTGCAACCGATTCAGGGAAGATTATCCACAGGTCGGATTCCGCTATTTTATGGAAACAAATCAGGGGTTGTCGTATGCCCGCAACAGAGGTGTGAAGGAGAGCAGGGGGGATATTCTTGTCTTTGTGGACGATGACGCAACTGTATTCGAATCATATTTATCCTCAATAAATAACTTTTTTAATACCTATCCGGAGGTGAATGCCTGCGGAGGCCCTATTGTCCCCGTCTATGAGGTGGAAAAACCAAAATGGTTATCCCATTATACCGAGCAGCTTCTTGGAGGCGCATTGTATGAAGGAGATAAAGTGAAACCGTTCAGGAACGGAAAATATCCCGGAGGAGGAAATTCTGCATTCAGAAAAGAAGTCTTTGAAAAATACGGGCTTTTTAATGTCGAACTCGGACGGAAAGGCACAGGGCTGATAGGGGCGGAAGAAAAAGACCTTTACGACAGGTTTACACGTGGTAATGAGCAATTCTATTATCTGCCTCAGATGGGTATTCATCACTATATACCCGAAAAGAAACTGACTATAGCACATTTCAAAGAGTTGACATATTCCATAGGAAAAAGCGAGCGGATTCGCACAAAAGGTGTCTCTCCGAAGGCATATAGGAACAGGGTATTGGCGGAATGCAAGAAATGGATGGCATCTCTTGTCCTGTTTGCCGGATACACGCTGATATTTTCTCCGGGCAAGGGCTGGAAATTGGTGCAATTCAGATGGTATGTAAGTAAGGGGCTGATGGGTAAATGATTCGGATCGTGATTATTGGCCGTCACATGATGCAATCGTGCTGTAAGCGGGGAAATCCTTCGCGTGATAGCCGGCACTGAAAATAAATTAGACTGAACTCAATATCAACTTCATAAGAATTATGAAAACTATCAAATTTATATCATTCGTAATTTTTCTATTAATAGGAAATTATGTTTCAGGACAAGATTATTCATTGTCGATTACAGGAAATGCAGGTGTGAGTTTCTCTGATATAAGGATTAAGGACGCAAAAACTGATTCCAGATTCGGATTCAGGGGAGGAATAGGTTTAGAAATCAATCTTCCCCATAATTTCTTTTTACAGACCGGATTGGACTTTGCCATGAAAGGCGCAGAATCGAAGCAGTTTCTGACCGGTGATTTGAATGGAGATGGTATTACAGGAGATTTTTATATGTCACAAGAAAAGATTAATGCTTCATATCTTACCTTGCCTGTTAAAGCAGGGTACAGGCTAAGTTTTTCAGAGGCTGTACGTCTTAATTTTTCTCTTGGTCCATATTTTGGATATGGTATTGGTGGAAAATATGAAGGAGGGGAGGCTTTCCGGGCGTACTTACAAAATGATGATCCTGTTTTGTCCGAAAATCAGGTGCATGTTCAATACAGAGGCTTTTCAGGTGATACATTTTCAAAAGAGGCTCTAAAACGTTTCGACATGGGATTGGCAGTAAAAGCCGGTATAGAATATAAGCGCATCTTGTTAGACCTTGGATATGAATATGGGTTTACAAATAATTCCAAAAGAAATTCTTCATCATATAACAATAGTTTGTTTTTGACTTTAGGTTATCGAATATTCTAAAATATGCGTTTTAGCACAAATTTAATCTTTCCCAGCTTCGTTCGGCGCAGGCAGAGTCTACGTCAAACGAGGGCAAAGCACCTAAATCCAATACTTACCATCCTTATCACGCGTTAGCCACTACCCATTAGTGCCGCATCTGCTGGCGGGGACTTCCAGTCCGTGTTTTGCTTTATAATGCAAAAATGCTTGCACGTAACACGCAGACGGGACATCCATATGAGTAGGTAAAATTTATCAAAACAAAATATCTTTATCTATATAAGAAACTAATTATTAACATTAATATTTAAGTATCTTATGAAGTATAAAGAAAAAATTGCAACAGAGATTATCCGGATGATAGAGCAGGACTTGTGCAGCATATCTGAAATCTGCAAATCATTTAAAATCAGCCGTAAGACATTTTACGAATGGAAAAAAGAAAAGCCCGGGTTTAAAGAAGCAGTAGAAGAAGCCATCGACCACCGCGAAGATGTGATGATAGCCTCGGCTCGCATCGGTCTGAAACAACTGCTCGAGGGATACGTGCAGAAAAAAGAGAAAATCACCTACGTTCCCGACGAAAACGATCCTGTAAACGATGTGGAGAAATGTCGCGTAGTGGAAAAGAAATTCTGTCCGCCGAGCATCCGCGCTATAAAGTACGTACTTGACCGGGAGGAAAGGAAGAAAGACAAAGACCGGTTACTGGCATCGGAGCGCCGTCCGTTGGTCATCGAAGTACAGGATGAAGAAACCAAACGGCAACTGATGATCTTACAGGAGAACGGCTTCCGTCCGGGCGGCTCGCTCAATGCGAAGGTAGTGGCGGCCGTGGACAGGAAACTGGAGGAAGAACTAAAAGTGAAAAGTGAAGAATTAAAAGTGAAAAATGGGCAAGAGCAAACTGAACAAGGGCAAGTTATGGAACAGATGACTGTCGCTCAACCATCCGCCGCTCCGGTGGAGAAGCCCAAGGTGAATCTTTATCCGTTTCTGCCGCCGGGATATACATCGAGAACGGATTGAGGAAGGGGAAAGTAGTAAGTAATGAGTAATAAGTTAAAAGTTATATGAGATACGAGTAGACAAGACACGAGATACGAGTTGTTCACTGTTTACTGATACATGTGTTACCTTTGTTACCTTTTTAATTGGAAAGGTAACAATGAAAAACATTGCAAAAGTGTCAACTTTGTCAGGTTTTTGAAAAAGTAACAGAAACACAATTCTTAATTATTCATTCTTAATTTTTAATTGTTTCCATTACTTTTGTTACTTTTTATTTAAACACAGAGTAAAAGGAGTAGCACGGAGTTTTTTTATAAACAGGATACTCCGCTCTGCTCAACACGATAAGCTAATTATTAATTTTTCATTCTTAATTATTAATTGTTTTCTGTGTTACCTTTGTTACCTTTTAACAATAAATTGCAAACACAGATTAAAATAAAAAGTATCCGGACTATCCGGCGTTGGTTGGTTGGCAAATATAATAAGGCAATGTATAAAGACTAATGTATTAAGTTATAAACTTAGTCTGTATAAATCACATCAAATAACACAAAGATGAAAAAACGGTAAAAAAAATGGAATAAAGTTGTTAAAGGCTCAATTTAACGTTAAAAAAAAGTCTTTTTGTTTATCTTTACATAAAAAAATATTAAATATATGTGCGGAATAGTAGGTTATATTGGTTTTCGGGAAGCCTATCCAATTTTAATTAAGGGATTACACAGGCTTGAATACAGAGGTTACGATAGTGCGGGAGTTGCTATCATCAACGAAGAAAATAAACTATCGGTATATAAAGCCAAAGGACGAGTACAAGACCTTGAAGAATATGCCCGCGACAAAGACACAACAGGCACAATCGGTATTGCACACACACGTTGGGCTACACATGGTGAACCCAGTAATGCCAATGCACACCCCCACTATTCCCAATCGGAATCACTGGCCCTTATCCATAACGGGATCATCGAAAATTATGCTGTTCTAAAAGCCGAACTGATAAATAACGGATATTCATTCCATAGCAGCACCGATACTGAAGTATTGGTGCAATTGATCGAATATATAAAACAGATAAATCACTGTGACCTCTTCTCTGCCGTACAGATTGCCCTAAATCAGATAGTTGGAGCTTATGCTATCGCTGTAATAGAAAAAGGAAATCCCGACCAGATCATCGCCGCCCGTAAAAGCAGTCCCCTGGTAATAGGAATAGGTGAAGGAGAATTCTTTATAGGTTCCGATGCATCACCGATTATCGAATTTACAAAGAAAGTTGTATATCTCGACGATGAAGAAATAGCCATTATCAAAAGGGGTGAAGAACCCAAAATAGTCACGATATCGAATATCGAGCATACTCCGAAAGTTAAAGAATTGGAAATGAACCTCAGCCAGCTGGAAAGAGGAGGTTATCCACACTTTATGCTGAAAGAAATATTCGAACAACCCGAAACATTAAAAAGCTGCATGAGTGGACGTATCAATGTCGAAGGTACACACGTGACTCTGTCGGGTATTATAGACCATAAAGAGAGATTCGTTAATGCGCGGCGCATTATAATAATAGCATGTGGTACATCCTGGCATGCAGGATTGATAGGCGAATATCTGTTCGAAGAATTTTGCCGTATTCCGGTAGAAGTGGAATATGCATCGGAATTCAGATACCGTAATCCGGTAATCTGCCCCGATGATATTGTTATAGCTATTTCGCAATCGGGAGAAACCGCCGATTCACTTGCAGCTATCGATCTGGCCCGTAAGGCTGGTGCATTTGTTTATGGGGTTTGCAATGTGGTAGGCTCTTCCATTCCCCGCAATACCGACTCCGGTTCATATACACATTGCGGGCACGAAATCGGGGTTGCTTCCACAAAGGCATTTACAGCACAAGTTACCGTCCTGACAATGATGGCGCTTGCTATTGCTAAGGAGAAAGGAACTATATCGGACAGTAAATATCTGAAAGTAATAAAAGAACTCCAAAGTATCCCGACAAAGATACAACGTGTTCTTACGTTGAACGACAAGATAAAAGAACTCTCGTTAATCTTCACCTACGCACAGAACTTTATCTATTTAGGCCGCGGTTACAATTACCCGATTGCCTTGGAGGGAGCTTTAAAACTGAAAGAAATATCATATATCCACGCCGAAGGTTACCCTGCAGCTGAAATGAAGCATGGCCCTATTGCTCTAATTGATAACGAAATGCCGATAGTAACAATTGCCACGCATAGTGCTATCTACGAAAAAGTAGTCAGCAATATACAAGAAATAAAAGCCCGTAAAGGCCGTGTCATAGCCATCATCAATGAAGGTGACGAAACAATGAAAGCATTGGCTGATCATTATATCGAGATCCCGGCTACAGAAGAGTGCCTTGATCCGCTATTAACTTCGATCCCACTGCAATTACTCGCATATCATATAGCTGTGAATAAAAACAGAGATGTGGATATGCGTGAACATTATATTGAAGCTAATTCAGCCGGCTGTAGAGTGATTGTTTTGATATATTATAATTATATTTATCGATATATATTATCAGCCAGAGGCATTTCGCAAAATATTTTTATCTTTGCATAAAACTTTACAATAGAAAAACGAAATTAATATGAAAATCAGATTCTTCCTTTTCACACTGGCCTGCTTTTTCATCCTCAGCATGAGTATGGTTGCACAAAGCACTAGTCTGGCTGCCGGCACAAAAATAACGATGCCCGACGATAATAAAAAGAATATTGAAGACTTGGAAGTTGGTGATGTTGTTTTATCTTTCAACACCAAAGATAAAGTGTATGAAGAAAAGAAGGTAAAAAGCATAAACAAAAGAATGTACAGCCGGCTTGTCCGTGTGATCCTTAATAGCGGAATACAACTTACCATGACCAGCGATTGTCCGTTCCTTGCCGAAAAAGGCTGGGTATCTGTCGATCCGGAGTTGACTAAGTCAAATAAAAAATATACTGATGTAAAACGTTGTCAGATAGGTGAATTTGCTCTTTTCTACAATGTGACAAGTACAGACTATGTAGAAATCACTGTTATCCAAGGCATAATGAACCCAACCCAGACTTATATCGTAGAACTGGAAGGAGATGGAGCTATTATAGCCAACGGTTTTCTTGTAGGTCAGAATTAATAAAGAATGAAGCTCGATACGAATAATATACAAGAGCGAATAAAGAATACCTTCCTGGAGACATTGAACATCACATTCATAGAATCTGATGATCCAATGTCTCTTGAAGCGATTATGCCCGTTACCCAACAGATGACTCAAACTATGGGCATATTGCATGGCGGGGCAACTATCTCCCTTGCCGAATCGTTGGCAGGAGCAGGTTCGAATAACATATGTGCAAGTGATGAACGATGCTTTGGTATGCAGATAAGTGCAAGTCATATATCGAGTGCTAATGTAGGCGACACAGTCCGGGCAAAAGGGATAATCCAACATAAAGGACGCTCTACACACGTGTGGAATGTGGATGTATTCTCAGAAAATACAGGCCGGCTAATATCGTCTATACGTATAACAAATGCTGTTGTGAAACAGGTCGTATATTTCGGAAAAGGAAAATAGTATATCCCTTAATTTATGTAAACCAGATTAAACCTTTCACCACTTTCTATGTTCTAATAGGAAAACAAACTACTAAAAGGAACTGTTATGAAAAAGTTGATATTCATCACCATATTTACAATTCTGCTATTCTCAGCCTGTGGTACTATGCGGCTCGCGGATGTTTCAAATCTGGCTATAGGGATGACTCAAAATGAGGTAAACCAAATAATGGGACAACCAATACGAGTGTTATCTTCCACTTATACACAAGACGGACGACAGGACGTATATGAGTATTATACCTACAGAAATGAAGCCTATGCGATAGAGTTTTGGGACGGAAGGTTATCCCGATACGACTTTATGTATGAAGACCTCCCCCCTGCCGGAATTGCTCCACGGCCACCTTACACCACTTATCCTAACCGGCCGTCTCAGCCCGTTCGTCCATCACAACCGAACAGACCAGAAAGCAGCAGGCCGTCAAATACAAACCGGCCAGGAAATAGCACTTCCAATTCAGGTCGGCCTACAACTAGACCGTCGGAGGATAATAAACCCGGTAATAGTGGCAGACCTTCATCCGGCGGCACAGAGCGACCGTCTTATGGCACCGGTAACAGACCATCGTCAAGAAGCAATACCCAGACGACAGAGCAAAGTAAACAAACCGAAGAAAATAAAGACAAAAAATAAAAATCAATACCCATTCTTACCTGTTAAGAATGGGTATTTTATAGTATTGAGTCTCGTCACTTCCTCTTATTATTTCCTATCACAAAGACGCTGTCAGTATATCAATAAGTTTGTATACTATAACAACTATACATACTACAACGATTGCTATCATACCTGCTAAAATTTTATTTGCATATTTTTTCATAATATCTCTATCCTTTTGACTTATTATACCTATCAACCACCTCATCTATACTGATATCCAACAATTCCATAGTCTTGAAAGTTTCAGGAAGCATTTCCTCGAAGAAATCTTTCTTCTGAAGATTCAGTATTTGTTTACGGGCATTTTCTGCTACATAATATCCCATACCACGTTTTGAATAGATGATATTTTCTGTCTGCATATATTCAAAAGCCCGCATGGCTGTATTGGGATTGACCTGCAATATTGTACCCAACTCTCTGACAGAGGGAACGCGCTCCTCTTCGGCCCATTCATTGGTCAGCATTTTCTGAAAACAGAAGTCCACTATTTGCAGATATATCGGCTTATTTGATTTAAAATCCATAATGTTAAATTTCTGTTTCTCTCAGTTTAAAAAAGGATACAGTCCACATACCTACAGGTACCACAATATTTATAATAATACTACAAGCCCTGATTATAACATCGGAGGTAAAAGCCATGAGCCCCATAGAGTGTCCTGCTTCATAACCTATATTAAAAGCCTGCTGTTGATCACTATTCAGGTTAAATGTCATATTACCATGTTCCATGGATAGATGCACCATCAATATTGCTCCAAATATGAGTACTATAAACAATATCAATAAGATTACCGAGGTTTTAGCAAAAGAATACCTTTTGAAATAATAATATCCACACATGAATATAGATTGGAAAAACAGCATTTTTGGCTTATAAAGATTATCTGTCAATACCATTTCTTTAGCATGTGCCTGTAACCCTTCGACCGGAATAAAGCCTGTTATAATGTTCAACAGTGACAATAATATGAATATCATTACTGGTAGTACAATCACATATTTAATCCAGACACTTATAAACTTTTCAAAAGTTGATGACGGTAATGTAAAATCGAAAATGCTCGAATGCCTTCCCCTCGATTTCTCAAAAAAACAAGGTCCGCCAATTATAATTGTACCAGCTATCAAATATATCAATGCAATCAAATTGCTATCGGTTGTTAACACGTTCAAAAGCATGGACAAAAAGTAAAGCCCGACGAGTCCGCCTGCAATGTACAAGTACTGCATCCTTGACAAGAAGAAGTTACGCTTTTCCAGTTCCCAAAAACGATTTATATTAAATATTGCATTCATCCTATCACTTATTAGAGTTAAATAATTCCTTGATCTTCCCCTTATTACTCACAACCGTATTGAATAGAGTCTCTATATTTAAGGTACTCTCTTCCTTATATTCGTTTACCTGTACCGACGCATAGCCTTGCATCGTCTGCTCGCAATAAAGCGCCTCTTGCGGTTTGGTTGATGTATATGAGAACAAAAGTTTTCGGGTAATCTCTTCCACCGAGTTATTCAACAATACCTGATTACGGTCCAATATAATGATAGGATCTATCAGGCTTTCCAGATCCCGTACCTGATGGGTAGAAATCAGGATACATCTGCTATCCTCAAAAGCCGAAGCTACGATCTTTCTGAACTGCGCCTTTGATGGAATATCCAGGCCATTGGTAGGTTCGTCGAGCAAAGTAATTGGTGTATTAAGAGCAAGAGCGAATGCTATCATTACCTTCTTTTTTTGCCCAAAAGATAATTCTGCCATCTTTCTGTCCTTATCCACATGAAAGTCGTTCAGATAAACATCGAACTGCGTCTCACTGAAATTGGGATAGAATGAAGAATTATACTTTATAAAATCTTTTATAAGCATATTCTGTACATGAAACTCCTCCGGCAAGAAGAAAAGCTGTTTCAACATCTCCGGGTTCCTGTATGCAGACTCATACTCAAAAACTTTACAACTACCATTCTTTGGAAAACACAATCCGCTGATTAAATGCAGCAAAGTAGTTTTACCCACCCCATTTTCACCTAACAGACCATATATCCCTCCTTGCATATCAAAAGAAACATGCTCGAATACAGGCCGTTTCTTATTATAATAGAAGCTTAAGTCATTTATCTTTATCATACATTTTAGTGTATTAGTTTATTAGTACACTGCAAATATATTGCATATTTT
>QMCD01002076.1_pt1 | contig 11417 bp, 10 predicted proteins | sample 1821841 | NCBI WGS metagenome assembly QMCD01 (sample SAMN01991225, study PRJNA193472) | Termite gut metagenome, whole genome shotgun sequencing project. | isolation source: worker | host: Macrotermes natalensis | reverse complement strand
GGAGTGGTATTATGCCTGTAGGTGTTCCTCATTATGCGCTAAGAATACCCAATTCAATAATGGACAAGCTTAAATACATTGCCGAATATAACGGACGTTCCGCAAACAAGGAAATTGAACGATTAATTATAGCGCATATTACAAGATTTGAAAACAGACACGGCACTATTGACTTATCAGATTTCAACCCGATAAGACGTCAAAAAAGCCAATAAAAATATTCCGTATCAGAAAAGCCGGAAAACGCTCCTGATACGGAATTTTTATACCCGTTTTATTATAATACTAATTTTTGTGAAACCCGCTATGCCCCGTCAAGATATATTCAGCATTATCGATAAGCTCTTTTGACTCCGAAACGCTTTTTTTGTCCTGTACGTGGTTTTTATTCATAAGCCAGATAAAAGGCTTTATATCTCCGTTACGCGTTAAGCGGAGCAAATCGCCCGTCGCTAAATACCGGCTGTCAATAAGATATACGCACGAACCGGCTGTATGCCCGGGCTTTACGGCTGTTTTTACTGTTATGCTTCCTATAGTAACGGTTTCGCCGTCTTGCAGTGTGATATAATCCTTCATTCTCCTGTTATGCATAAAACCCCGCCTTGCGGTTTTACCGTTTACCATCTGCTCCTCATCCTTTGAAATATAAACCTTAGCCTTCGGAAAAGCCGTCATACCTCCCAAATGGTCATAATCGGTATGGGTAAGGAAAATACAGGACACATCTTCGGGGGATAACCCCAGCTTTTTAAGTCCCCTTTTCGCTGCTGCCGGATTCATCCCGGCGTCAAAAAGCAAAATTGTGTTATCCTTTTTATATACGTAAAAATTAACGAAACCGCAGAAAACCACATACAGGTTTTCGTTGATTCTCTGAGTAAAGGCAGGGCTGAACATACTGAAAATATAAATCAGAAATATCAGCAAAACGCCTAAAATAATGTATTCTGCCATGATTCTCTCTAAACGGCAAATTGTCAGTTATCTTTAATCCAATCTGAAATATCAGTTAAAACACTCTCGTCCACATGACCCGGTATTGCGTATTCGTCATTTAATTCGTTTATGCTTTTTCCTGCTGTCCTCATAAAATAGTGGTTTAAGTTATCATAAACCTTAAAGGTGACATTTGAACGGCCTTCAAGCAGTTCCTGCCAGGCGGTAAAGTCCTTATCGGCAAAGACCTGTAAATCAGCTGAACCCTGCATTATTAAAAAGGGTATATCAATATTATTTACATAGTCAGAAACAGGTATTTGATCCCATTCCTTATAATAATACGCCGATATTCCGCCCGGCATGAATGCAGTTTTCGCTTCATCATCAGGCAAACTCAGCAATTCCGCTACTGACGCGTCATAAATTCCTTTGTCAAGCAACGCTGAAGCGTCGTCTTTTTCTTTTCCTTCCGGCATTGTTTTCACAAACGCCAACTGCTGATCATAAGAAATTTCATGAATAGAACGGGGCGAACCCGCAAGCGATATAATTCCGGCAAAATCCCCGTCCTCGGCATGGATTCGCGGGGCAAGCATACCGCCCATACTGTGTCCGAGAATAAAAACCTTATCCTTATTAATACGTGGGTCGGATTTAAGAATATCTGCGGCAAGCAGAGCGTCTTCCACCGTTTCTTCATAAACAGTAAGGCTTCCGCCAAGTTCCTGCATCATTTTCTGACCGTGTGTCAAAGTGCGTTTATCATATCGGATAACCGCTGTTCCGTGTGAGGATAAATAATCGGCAATATCCAGGAACGGTTTGTTTTCATATATAGCTTCATTCATATCCTGCGGTCCTGAACCGTGAACCAATACCACCGCAGGGCACGGATTATCTTCACCTGAATTCTGCGGAACAGTCAGAACTCCATTGAGTTCCCATTCCGTTCCCTTCCCGATAATCACATCTTCGCTTGAATATGCAGAAGTTTTTTCAATGCCGCCGGTATTTTCATCTGTATCGGTACACCCCGCCGCTATTAAAACAATCATTAAAAGCGATAAGATTACTGATATTTTTTTCACTCTGCTCACACTCCTTTATAATACCGGATTGTAAATCAAGATTACTGAACCCCTGCTTTGATTTTACTGCCGATAAAACGCGAAATCTTATCTCTGCTTAATGTTATGAATTTATATGAAGAGCCATCCTTCAAGTTAATAGTAACGGCAGGAAAAATGGCAAGCGCAGAGCTGAAAGATACTTTGTCTAAATCCTCATACCTTATGCTTATATGTTTCATACTTTCCGGAAGCTGGAGTTTATTTGTCCTGAAAATCAGCCTGTCTTCTTTCAGGTATAAGCCTCCGCCATGCGCTCCTTTATAACAAAGACTGACCCAGAATATGTTTTTCATAATAAATATCCTCAAAAAATAATAATTATCTGTTTAAAACGGAACGATGCAGGCATCGCCCCGTCTTCCGGCATTAAATTTTTATGTTGGAAACCGTTTCGTCATCTGTCTTTATATCGGAATCCGCATTAGTTCCGAGAAGTGACGGAAGCTCCATGCCCGACTGCCTGAAAAGCTCGTTAAGGGGGGGTACCGATTTCATAATGCCGGACAGGAAACCGGCAGTCGCGGTTTTGCCGTCTTCGCCGTTAGCGCCGCCGTCCCACACAGTAACCTTATCGATTTTTATGTTTTTAATAGCGTCAACCTGTATTTGCATAAGGGATTCAAGCTTATCGGCAACAATGAGCTTGACTGCCGAATCGGCGTCCCCGCCGGAAGCTTCCACAAGGGCTTTCATACCCTCAGCCTGTTTTTCAAGGATTTCCTTTGCGCCCTTTGCCTCAGCCATCATCATTGCAAAGGAAGCGTCGGCTTCACCCTGAGCTTTTTTACGGATAACGTCGGCTTCGGCTTCGGCTTTGCGGCGGATTACCTCGGCTTCGGTTTCGGCTTCGATAACAGCCTGTTCCTTTTTAATCTGCGTTTTAACGATAATGTCTGCTTTCTGGGACGCCATTTCAAGCTCCGCTCTTGCAAGCTCGGCTTCCTGCTGAGCCTGGTAAGCATCCTGCTTTGCCTTTGCCGTCTGGATAGCTTCGGCGGCTATAGCCTGCTTTAATGCTTCGGCTTCCTTTTCGCGCCTGACTGCCTCGGACTGCGCAACGGAGATTTTAGCGTTGTTTTCACCCTCGATTGCGGACGCGTTTGCGGCGGCAACCTGTATACGCTGGTCCTTATGCGCGTTTGCCTGACCGATTTCACCGTCGCGCTGGGTTTCGGCTATAAGCTTTTTGGCGTCGTTCTGGGAACGCGCTTCGGCTTCGGCTTCCTTTTGCTTGCGAATCGCCTCCGACTGTGCAATTTCTATTTTAGCGGCGTTTTCACCCTCGATTGCGGTTGCGTTCGCGGCGGCTACTTGTATACGCTGGTCCCTGTAAGCGTTCGCCTGACCGATAGCACCGTCCCTGTCCTTTTCGGCAACTGATTTTTTAGCGTCGTTAATAGCCTTTGCGGCGGCTTCCTTACCGAGAGCGTCTATATAGCCTGATTCATCGTTAATATCGGTTACGTTAACGTTAATAAGACGCAGACCGATTTTTTTGAGTTCGATTTCAACATTGTTAGATACTGCCACAAGGAATTTATCGCGGTCGGTGTTGATTTCCTCAATATCCATTGTAGCGATAACAAGGCGGAGCTGACCGAAAATGATGTCCTTGGCAAGCTCCTGGATTTCCATTAGCTTCAGTCCGAGCAGGCGCTCGGCGGCATTCTGCATTATTCCCGGTTCGGTGGAAATACCCACGGTGAACCTGGACGGAACATCGACTCGGATGTTCTGTTTTGACAGCGCGCTCTTCAAGTCGACGTTAATGGACATCGGCGTTAAATCAAGGTACTGGTATGACTGGATAACCGGAACGATAAACGCGGCTCCGCCGTGAATACACCGGGCGCTTTTGGTAACTCCGTTTGCGTCCGTGCCCACCTTACCGTAAATTACAAGCACTTTATCGGACGGACATTTGCGGTATCTCGACAGAATCGCCATGAACGCCGAAAACACAACCACCACTATAACGCAGATTAAGATTATAAGCTGAATACCCTCCATTTATAGACCCTCCTAAATTTTTTTGCTTTTATGTTAAGCAATCGGTCAGTCCTCCTGCTCGACAACAAGAACATCTCCCCTTAAATCGGTGACACGCACGCTCTGACCCGTCTTTAAGGTTCTGTTTTCAAGCGTTATGGCGTCGCATTCCATAAACTTGCCCTGGAAGGTAATTGTTACCTTCCCCTCCCCCTGTCCTCCGGCAGGTACGGGAATATACACGACCGCGCTTTCGCCGATGGCGTTCCTGAAATTTACATTGCCGTTCTCAGCCAGACCCTTCAGCGTTTTAATGAGCAGAGCGACCCCGTACATCGCGGCGAATCCGGCTATAATACCGATAATAACGGCTCCGGCGGAAGGTACTCCCAGTGAAATAAGTACAATGGACATCCAGGAAAAGACGGAGAAAAACGCCAGTATTCCCTGAACCGTAAAAAGCTTCAGCGCGTTGAGGTTCGGCACCACATTATTTAAGCCGGTTTCGGCAATCGTTCCGGCATCAGCGGAAGCTGCAGCGTCAAGGTCAATATCAAAACCGATGTCAGCGCCCGTATCCGTTTCAAAATCAAATCCCGATGTGTCACTGACATTTATATCAGGTCCGTCACCGAAACCGGCGACTGAAAAAATTGTCTGAAGTATAAGAACCAGCGTAGACGGTATCGAAATACAATACAGTATTTTCATTACCAAATCAAGTCCGTCCCACCAAGCATTCATAAGATAACACCCCTCCCGATTAACGGTTTGATATATGTAAATTACATTTACTAACATTATATAACGTTCCTATTAATTTGTCAAGAGTTTTTTAATAAATTGTACCGAATAATTTTTTTAAATAAATCGGCTCTGTCTCTTGACAAATAGTAAATAACATGATAAAATAAGTAAATGATATTTACGATAAATCATCGCCTTAATTTACACAGGAGGGATATTATGACACCCGTACAGCGCGGTAAAAGGATAAAAGAAGCCAGGCTTTCCAAAAAAATGACTCAAAGCGAGGTTGTGGGCGATTTTATAACAAGGAATATGCTCAGTCAGATTGAAAGCGGGATAGCTACGCCTTCCGTAAAGACGCTTGAATATCTTTCCCGCGTGCTGGATATTCCTATTGCGGCATTAATGCCGGGTAATGAAGATAATGACGAGCTTGCCTTTACTTCCCCGATTTTAAGCCGTCTGCTTTCAGCCAAGGCTTTTTATATTGAACATGATTATGAATCCTGCATATCATCCCTGGGCAGCATAAACGAGGCGGGTTTGCTGCGGGACGAGTATGAAGCTCTTCTGGCTCTAGCTTACTACGGGTACGCATTGCAGACCGCCGGAAATGAAAACCCGGTCAAGGCAGTCGAATATGCCAGGCAGTCCGTTAATTATTCCGAATGCGGGATTTATTCGAATACCGGTTTGAAAAACGAAGCCGTTTCGTTTATTAATAAAATCGCTAAGGAACTGAGCAATTATTATGCCGGGATGATTTCCGACTGACTGCAGCCTGTAAACAGCGGTCAGCGGGACATATGAGGAATGAGAATCCGGAAATTGCGCCGGCGGCTCATTCCTCGCATCTGAATCCTGATCCGCAGGGAATGTATTCGCTGATACTCGCTGATATATTATAATATCATTTGTCGCTAGTGTTTAATAAAAAGTCTGAATGTTAATTTGAATTCGTGCATAATAACCGTTGCAATTTTTATAATATATGATATAATGTTCATGTAATTAAAAATAGTTGGCATAAGATTTTATGCCGTAGCGGAGATTGTCAGAAGTAATATTCTTCTGACATTTTTTGTTTATTAATTAATGATGAAAGGAATGCTCCCTCTAGTGCTGCTAACAATTAACAATGGTTGTATACCGCCTGCGGCGGTATGATTTTAATTATAATATTTAATTAGATGTTATAAGATACTAGTGAGCATAAATATAACAATGAATATAATTATTGCCGGTTGCGGTAAAATGGGTATCGAGCTTATTAAGATACTTTCACTTGAAAAACATAATATTGTCGTTATTGACACAAATTTACAGGTAATTGACGATATTTCCGGTGATTTCGATGTTATGACCGTTACAGGGAACTCGTCAAGATGCGATGTATTAAAAGAAGCGAATGTCTCAAAATGCAATATTTTTATCGCAATGACCGAATCGGACGAGGTAAATATCCTGAGCTGCCTGATTGCGCGTAAAATGAATGCAAAGCACTGTATCGCACGCGTCAGAAACCCCGTTTATGCCGAACAGATGGTTTTTATGCGCGAAGAACTGGGACTCAGCATGATGGTCAACCCCGAATATCAGGCGGCAAGGGAAATAGGCCGCATACTGCATTATCCCTCCGCCATAAATATTGAAACCTTCGGCAGAGGTCGGATTGATATGGTCGAGTTTAAGATTAATCCCGGATGCGTCCTTGCCGACATGTCCCTGAAGGAAATGACCGCAAAGATTAAAGTGAGGGTCCTTGTCTGCGCTGTACAGCGCGAAGGCAGCGTATTCATACCGAGCGGCGATTTTATACTTCGTTCGGGTGATAAAATCCATTTTGCCGCTGCTCATGACCAGATTTCCAAGTTCTTTAAAATTACCGACCCTGACAAGGAAAGGGTTAAATCCGTTCTTATTGTGGGGGGTGGAGCTATAAGCTATTATCTTGCGCATCACATTACCGAGGATATGGGTATGCAGGCGAAGGTTCTCGAAACCGATATGCAGCGGTGCGTTTCGCTTAGCGAAAGGCTCCCCAGAGCTGATATTATCAATGCGGACGGAAGCGACCACGAGCTTCTTATAGAAGAGGGTATTGACTCCGCCGACGCTTTTGTGACCCTGACCGGTATGGATGAGGAAAATATTGTGCTCGCTTTATTCGCAAAATCAAGGGGGGTAAACAAGGTAGTAACAAAAGCCAGCCGCTTTTCTGTTTTAAAAATCGCCGAAAGCGTCGGCCTTGACTGTGTAGTATCCCCGAAAGCCATTACCGCCAATATGATACTTCAATATGTGAGGGCAAGGCAGAATTCCGACGGAAGCAACGTCCTGACGCTTTACCGTATGCTTGACGGAGAAGCGGAGGCTATTGAATTTATTGTAAGGCAGGAAGCGGATTATGTCAATGTTCCCATTAAGGATTTGCGACTGAATAAAAACTCCCTAATTGCATCAATCATCCGTGACAGGAAATATATCATACCGAACGGCGACGACAAGCTTATGCTTAATGACAGCGTGGTAGTGGTTTCGACAAACAAATATATGCGTGATTTAAATGATATTTTTCTGCATTAACGGTTATACCCAAAAAGTTGCGGATATAACATCCGAAGGAACGGTCATAATTTATGAATTATAGAATGATAACATATCTGACGGGACAAATCATGAAGCTTGAAGCAGTGTTTATGCTTGCCCCGCTGCTTGTCTGCGTATTATACGGCGAAGGCGATTATTTTTCATTTATAACCCCTGCCGCCATTCTTATCGCAGCCGGTTTTATTCTGACGGTTAAAAAGCCTTTGAATAAAGAAATGAGCGCGCATGACGGCTTTGTCACGGTCGCCGTCGCCTGGATAATTATTTCTCTTTTCGGTGCCCTGCCTTTTATGCTTTCCGGGGATATTCCCAACTATATAGACGCCGTATTTGAAACAATTTCAGGATTCACGACAACCGGCTCCACTTTGCTTACGGATGTTGAAGCTATGAGCAGAAGCAATCTTTTCTGGAGGAGCTTTTCTCACTGGCTGGGCGGTATGGGCGTTCTGGTATTCGTTCTGGCGGTTTTACCCCAGTCAAATGCAAAAAGCATGTATATTTTAAGGGCGGAGGCGTCGGGTCCGAAAGTCGGCAAGCTCGTTTCAAAAATGAAATCCTCAGCCCGGATTCTGTACAGCATATATATTTTCCTTACCCTGCTTGAAACGGTTCTTTTATGTATAGGCGGCATGCCTTTATTCGACAGCCTTGCCAATTCGTTCGCAACAACGGGAACAGGCGGATTTTCTGTGCTAAACAACAGCATTGCCGGATATGACAGCGTATATTTTGAAGCTGTTATTGCAATCTTTATGCTGTTAAGCGGCATAAACTTCAATCTGTTTTATTTCCTTATAATACGGAAATTTACGGATTTTTACAGGAATGAAGAGATGAAGGCTTACTTGGGTATTATTGCTGTTTCAATAACCGCAATTATAATAAATACTTATCATTTATACGGCAGCCTTGCCAAGGCGTTCAGATTTTCCTCGTTTCAGGTCATTTCGATAATAACATCAACCGGGTTTGCGACTGCTGATTATATCCAATGGCCTGAATTTTCGCAATGCATTCTGCTTCTGCTTATGTTTTCGGGAGCCTGCGCGGGTTCAACCGGCGGCGGTATTAAAGTATACAGGGTTGTACTGCTCTTTAAGGTTGCGCTGAAGGAAATAGCGCATACCCTTAATCCCCGTTCCGTCGTAACGCTTAAAATGGACGGAAAACCCGTTGAGGCAGGCGTTGTAAAGGGCGTTGTAAATTATACGGTTCTGTACTTTTTCATATTTGCGTTTTCTTTGATTCTTATATCGGTTGATAATATGGATTTAACTACAAGCGTCACCGCTGTTATTACCTGCTTTAATAATATAGGTCCGGGGCTTGGGTTTGTAGGTCCGGCAGGGAATTTTTCCGGGTTTTCTTCTTTTTCCAAGATAATACTCAGCTTTGATATGCTTTTGGGAAGACTTGAAATTTTCCCGATTCTCTTATTGTTCCGGGTCGGACGACGTTAACTTTCGGGATTTTATAAGCTTAAGGGACAGCTTCATATGAAAACTGAAAACATTTTGTAATTTTAGCAGTAATTAGTATAAAACCATTTTTAACAATGATTTTTGTCTGATTAAGAATTTTTTATAATTTTTGTAACCAATATCGGAAATCATCATAATATGAACTATGAAAAGCAAACAGCACGGCAAAACTGCTGAAACACCAGCGGAAGCTGCCGGGTAATAGTTTACTTATTCAAATCTACATTTACATTAAAAAAGGAGAATTTATTATGTGTGGTTTTAATTTTGGAAATAGCGGAAGCTGCTGCTGGATTATCGTTCTTGTTCTTCTCTTCTTATTGTTCTGCAACAATAATAACAACGTATGCGGCGCAAACAACTGCGTAGATCCTTGCCAGCCTCAGTGCAATCCCTGCTGCTAATTAACAGCAAATAAAAAATACCGTCTCTTCCGAGGCGGTATTTTTTATTCAGGAAGCCAGCTCCTGTTTAAAGGACGGAAGCTCGTCAAGGGTAATGACATAGTCATGGTTATATATCTTCTCAATATATTCGGGGCTGTTCTGCTGTTTTATATGCATCGTATGCCATGTCAGGAACCATACCCAGCCGGCTCCGTCCTCCTGCATTTTGTCAGGGTCGGGTATAGGCCCGCATTCGTGGTATGCGATTGGTCTTCCGGTTTCTCCGAATATATCATAAATCTTATTGTACATATTAACCTGGGTTCCTTCGGCATAATTATCTGCGCCGCATATATCCACATAATCATCGCCGGGATACCAGTTTCCGGGTCTTACGCTGTGGCTGTACCCCAGAACCCAAATAAGGTTATTCAAGCCGAATACGTTTGTATAGCGGTCATACATCAGCCTCCAAAGCTCCGCGAACTGTTCGGGAGTGCCTTTGCCCCACCAGAACCAGCCTCCGTCAAATTCATGGAAGGGTCTCCACAATACGGGAACCCCTGCCTCCTGAAGCTTTAAAAGCTCCTCGGCGACCCTGTCCATCTGCGCAATCATACCGTTATATAAATCTGTGCCTTCGGTAAGAAGCTCGGTAATATCAACTGTTTCCTGACTGGACTCGTAACCTACGCCGTCCGGCGGCGTACCCCAGTGCCAGCATATGGAAACCAAGCCGCCCTTTTCCCACCATTCTATCGACCTTGAGGTAACGCCGTCAAAGTCCTCGTTAATATAGTCAAGACCTCTTATTGCAGGGAGTTTTCCCGTCCGGCGCTCTATATATTCCATTTCGTCGTCGGGATTGTTGTTAATCCATGTCGACTCCTGCTGTCCCGCGATAATCCCGTTTTTATACACGCTGTTAATGTAATCGTATACTATCATAGCTTCAGTGGTAGCATTAGGATTTGTAAGAATGTGCTTCGGGACATACTCGGCAATTATTTCGGCAGTCTCAGCTTCAGTATTCTCAGCGGTTCCCGGTTTTTCGGCGCATCCCGCCAGGATTCCCGCCGTAAGGCATACCGGAAGTATTACCGCCGTTAATTTTCTTATACCAGTCATTTATATAACCAGCCTTTCTTTTTTATATTACAGTTATTTTACCATTTTAAAGGCATGAAGTCAAGGCGGAAAAGTGAAAAAACAAGAAGTATTAAATTATATTGAAAGTAAAAAATATATTGACAAAAATAATTAAATGTAGTATTATGTAAAAGCAAAGGTATACCATAGCGGTAGGCGGTGTTTTGTCTGCTCCCTTAAGAAGGGGGTGTTGTTTATTATGGGTTTATTTTTAAGCTTCATAACCGCATTAGTCAACGTAATAAGGCTAATTCGTGAAATAAACATCCAAAAAGGCAAAAGAAAATAACCGTCCAAACTTCCACAGTTAACGGTTATTTTCATATCGTAAACTAAGGGAGCAACCGCCTGTCGGTATACCCTTGCTATTTATTATTATACACTCTGCTGATAAATATGTCAAGCGTTTTTTATGAACTTTCATCATCTACTCCCAAAAACCTTTTTACAGCATCCTGCAGTTCCTTATTTTCACGGTATGCGTTTATTATTTTTTGTTCTTCAGATGAAAGAACACTGTTATTTTCTTCTCTTCCCAGCAGGTAGTCAACAGAGCAATCGAGCTCATCGGCAAGCTTCGATAATACTGCTCCGGTCGGACTTACGCCTTTTTTCCATTTAGCAGCAACACTGTTACTAAGACCGATTTTTTTAGCAATTGCATTCGGCGTGGTACATTTAATATTACATAAATTTTTAAAATTGTTATAATTCACAACAGAATCTCCTAAAAATTGATAACAATAAACAAATATTATTATATTACGTTTTTATTATTGACTTTATTATTATATTACGATATAATATAATTACATTTCAACTATTTATACTAATTACAATTAAATAAATTAAATAGATTTTTGAGGATTTTTGGCGGAGTTCAAGACCGACGACACAGCTTTGCTGTCGCAAAGCAAGGAGGAGAACGCAGAACTCCGCCTAAAAGGCCAAAAAGATATTGATGTTTAAATTTGGAA
>QMCD01002417.1_pt1 | contig 11420 bp, 9 predicted proteins | sample 1821841 | NCBI WGS metagenome assembly QMCD01 (sample SAMN01991225, study PRJNA193472) | Termite gut metagenome, whole genome shotgun sequencing project. | isolation source: worker | host: Macrotermes natalensis | reverse complement strand
AATTTCCTCGCGCCCTTCAGCTTGACATTGAAATCATGGATATCAATGCCGGGCGAAAGCCTGACCTTCAAGCACAAAGTCGTGATCGGCGGCGCGCTGACCGACGAACAGCTCAACGAAATGGCTAATTTTTAACAGGAAGCCCTTAAACTACACAAAGATAAAAGGGGCTAAAAGCCCCTTTTATCTTTGTTGCTTTCTGTTTAAAGTAGCCCCATTTTTTCATCCTTTCTTTTTGCATAACTTCTTTCGCGCCTCGGCCATTTGTGAACCAGTTCACATGACACTCGGCTTGTCGAAGTTTCTTGATACAAAGAAAGTATGCAAAGAAAAATCAAGACCGCCGTCCCTCACGTGCAGCGCCTCCCTTTTAGTCGCTACGCGCCTAACGGTCGTTGGACGGCCGCACGTCTCGGAACGGCGGTCGTTTCGCCCACAGAGCCGAGCGCGGAGCCGCCGACAATGGGGTGTAGAGGTGCTCTTTCGTCCGATTTTGGCCGCGATCGGAGCGGCGAGCCAACTCGCCGTCCGCGAGCCAAAATCGAGGTGAATGCACCTCGTAATCCCGTCGGCCACTTTTCTTTGCTACTTTCTTTTGGGACAAAAGAAAGTAAAGGATAAAAAAAATATAAAAATGAATCGGAAAATAAAAACAGGCATCGCCTCCTACGGCATGTCGGGCAAATTGTTCCATGCGCCGTTTATCGACGGGCACGACGGGTTCGAACTGACGGCCGTCGTAGAACGTTCGAAAGACGAAGCCCGCGGGCGCTATCCTCAGGTGAGGCGGTACCGTTCGTTCGACGAGTTGACCGCCGACCCGCAGTTGGAACTGATCGTGGTCAACACACCGGACACAACCCACTACGATTTCTGCCGGCAGGCCCTGCTGGCAGGGAAGCACGTGGTGGTCGAAAAGCCCTTCGTGTTCCGTGTCTCCGAGGGCGCGGAGTTGAAAAAGTTGGCCGAAGAGCGGGGGCTGCTGCTGATGGTCTACCAGAATCGCCGCTTCGTTACATCCTGGGTCCAGTATGCGCGCGTAGTGCGCTCCAACGTGATGATCACCCGCAAGATGGAGTTCGTCTCGGCCTACGAACGCTTCCGTCCCGCCACCCCGGGCGTCACCTGGAAGGAGACCGCCGAGGGCCGGCGGGGGACGACCTACGACCTGGGCAGCCACATCGTCGACCAGATCGTCACCCTGTTCGGCATGCCGCAGGCCGTCTGGGCGACGATCGAGCGGCTGCGCGACAAGGCTGAGATCGACGATTATTTCCAACTCCAGATGCTCTACCCGAAGCTTCGGGTAACGGCCCGTGCGGGTTTCACCATGCGCCAGGCCGGGCCGCGGTTTGCCGTCCACGGCATGAAAGGCTCGTTCCACAAAACGGGCCTCGACGTGCAGGAGGATGCTCTGAAACGGGGTGAAAAGCCGGGAACACCCGGCTGGGGCGTGGAGCCGGAGGCGATTTGGGGGACGATCATGACCGTTTCGGACAACGGGATGGTCACCCGCGGCCGGGTGGAGAGCCTGCCGGGCGACTATTTCGGCTTCTACGACAACGTCTACGCCGTGCTGCGCCAGGGCGCGGAGCCGGCGGTGCGGCTGGAGGATTCACTGAACGTGATCCGGATCATCGAGGCCGCCTTTGAAAGCAACGAAACCGGCTGCGCTGTCCGATTGCAGCCTTGAACTGCCGCTTTTTTACAAAAGGGCGCGATTTGGCGACTTTTTAAAAGTCGCCGTTCGGCTCAATGGTGCGCGTGGAAATGGCGCCCCGTGTTTTCCAGGGTGGGCCAGCCGTCCTCGCCGACGTATACGGGCTTGATATTCAGGAGTGACGCTCCGTCGGCCGAACGGGTGTAGGCGTGGTAAACGATGTAAGTGATCCCGTTTTCGGTGAAAAAGCCGTTGTGTCCGCGGCCCGGTTCGTCGTGATCGCCGGCCAGAAAAACGGTGTATCGGTTGTCCGTCCAGCTTTCCATCGACTGGTTCAGGTAGGGCCCGTGGATGTTTTCCGACCGGCCGACTACGATCTGGTAGGTGCTTTCGAGCCCGGCACAGCATTTCCCGCGGGAGGCGAAAATGTAGTAATAGCCTTCGTGTTTGACGATGAAAACCCCTTCGCCGAGAGAGGTAGTCAGCACGGTAAGCTCGGGCGGATCTTTTTGCAGCAGGCCCGTTTCGGGGTCGAGTTCGACCAGCCGCAGCCCCGCCTGATAGGAGCCGTAGATCAGGTAGACCCGGCCGTCCTCGTCGACGAACACCTGCGGATCGATCACGTTGACCCGCTCGCCGCCGTTGCGGAAGCTGATGACGGGGCCGTGATCCACCCATTTGTATGCGGGATCGGCGGGGTCGAGGGTTGTGTTGGTGGCGTAGCCGATGCTCGAATTGAAGTTCATCCAGGCCGACACGGAGTAGTAGAGGTGGTATTTCCCGTCGCGGTAGTGGATGTCCGGGGCCCACAGGCTGCCGTCCTGCTCGGGGATGTCGTTTTTGTGCCAGGCCGGGAGTTCGTCCGGCGCGAAGACCGATCCCGCGCTCTCCCAATTCACCCGGTCTTTCGACGTTTTGATCGAAACACCTTTTCCCGTGTGGAAAATGTAGTAGGTATCGCCCTGCCGGATCATCACCGGGTCATGAACCCGAACGGGTTGCTGTCCGAAGAGACCGGCCGCCGCCCCGAAGGCAACGGCAAAAAACAACAGAAATTTTTTCATGGCAGTCGGGGTTGGTGGTTAGGGTCGACAATGGAACAAAGATAGAAAAATTTTCCTATCTTTGCCTGTTGTAAAACATAAAAACACAGATACACTCAAACCCATGACACAGGAAGAACTCTTTAAAAAGCTCATCGCCCACAGCAAAGAATACGGTTTTATATTCCCTTCGAGCGAAATATACGACGGCCTGAGCGCCGTGTACGACTACGGCCAGATGGGCGTCGAGCTGAAAAACAACATCAAGCGCTATTGGTGGGACGCCATGGTGCGCCTGCACGAAAATATCGTCGGCATCGACGCGGCCATCTTCATGCACCCGCGTACCTGGGAGGCGTCGGGCCACGTCGGGGCGTTCAACGACCCGCTGATCGACAACCGCGATTCGAAAAAACGCTACCGCGCCGACGTGCTGATCGAAGAGTTCCTCGCCAAACAGGACGAAAAAATAGATAAAGAGGTACAAAAGGCGGCCAAACGCTTCGGGGAGACGTTCGATGAAAAAATGTTCCGCGAGACCAACCCCCGTGTACAGGAGATTGCCGCCAAACGCGACGAGATCCACGGCCGGATGGTGAAGGCGCTGACCGACAGCGATCTGGAGGAACTGAAACAGATCATCCTCGACGCCGAGATCGTCGATCCGATCTCCGGCACGCGCAACTGGACGGACGTGCGCCAGTTCAACCTGATGTTCGACACCAGGATCGGCTCGGTGGCCGAGGGGGCGAACACGATCTACCTGCGCCCGGAGACGGCCCAGGGGATATTCGTCAACTTCCTGAATGTGCAGAAAACCGGCCGGATGAAAATTCCGTTCGGGATCGCACAGATCGGCAAGGCGTTTCGGAATGAGATCGTGGCGCGGCAGTTCATCTTCCGCATGCGCGAGTTCGAGCAGATGGAGATGCAGTTCTTTATCCGCCCCGGCGAGGAGATGAAGTGGTTCGCCTATTGGAAAAATTTCCGCATGAACTGGCACAAGGTCCTCGGTTTCGGCGCGGAGCACTACCGTTTCCACGACCACGACAAGCTGGCCCACTACGCCAATGCGGCGACCGACGTGGAGTACCAGTTCCCGTTCGGTTTCAAGGAGGTCGAGGGGATCCACTCCCGCACCGACTTCGATCTGGGCAACCACGAGAAGTTTTCCGGTAAGAAACTGCGCTATTTCGATCCGGAGACGGGCGAAAGTTACGTGCCCTACGTGGTCGAGACCTCGATCGGCGTCGACCGGATGTTCCTGCAAGTCTTCTCGGCGGCGTATACCGAAGAGGTGTTGACCAAGGAAGACGGCTCGAAAGACGAACGCGTGGTGATGAAATTTCCGGCAGCGCTGGCCCCGGTCAAGGCGGCGATCCTGCCGCTGGTCAAGAAGGACGGGCTGCCCGAATTGGCGCGCGAGATCATGGACACGCTGAAATTCGACTACGAATGCCAGTACGACGAGAAGGACAGCATCGGCAAGCGCTACCGCCGGCAGGATGCGATCGGCACGCCGTTCTGCATTACGGTCGACCACCAGTCGACGCAGGATCGAACGGTGACGATCCGCCACCGCGACTCGATGCAACAGGAACGGGTGGCGATTGCCGAACTGCCGCGCATCGTGGGCGAGGCGGTAAGTTTCCGGCCGCTGTTCCGCAAAATCGTAGAATAAAGATAGGGGGGGAGGTGCTGTGCCTGTCAAAAACCACATAGACGAAGCGGAGTACAAGGAGCGCCTGTTCGCGCTCTTTCCCGCGTTGTCCGATCGCAGTCGGGAGACGATCCGGACGAATACCTCCATCTGGCACGTGCCCAAAGGCAGCTTCATCTACCGCGAGAACGAGACCCCGAAAGGCTTTATCTGCCTGCTGGAAGGGAATGCGAAGGTAGTGAAGACGGGGATCAACGGCCGGGGGCAGATCGTGCGCATGGTGCGCCCGAGGGGGATTTTGGGCTACCGGGCGCTGTTTGCCAAGGAAAATTACCGATCGGCGGCCATTACGCTGGACAACAGCGTGATCGCGATCATCGACCGGGTGGTGCTGTTCGATATCCTGCGGGAGAACGCCGAACTGTCGCTGCACATCCTGAACCTGATCGCGAGCGAGTTGGGATTGGCCAACCTGCGGACGATGACCCTGACCCAGAAGTACATCCGCGGCCGGTTGGCCGATGCGCTGCTTTTCCTGATCGAGATCTACGGCTTTGCCGAAGACGGGACGGTCGACGTGACGCTTTCGCGCGAAGACCTGGCTCAACTCTCGTCGATGACTACCTCCAACGCCATCCGCACCCTGTCGGCTTTTGCCGCCGAAGGAGTCGTCGAACTGGTCGGTAAGCGCATCAAGGTGCTCGATACCGACCGGCTGCGGAAGATCAGCGACTGGGGGTAGATGGTCCGATTATTGTTTATCCGATATCATGAGACTGGAAGGCAGAAGAAGAAGCGGTAACGTGGAAGATCGCCGCGGGCGAGGGGTTACCGGCAGGGCGACCATGGGGTTGGGCGGCGTGATCGTCGTCGGGCTGCTCGTGTGGCTGACGGGTGGTAATCCGCTCGATTTCGTGTCGCAGCAATTGACTGACGGCACGGGTATGGCAATGGGCGACTATACGCCGACCGAACAGGAAAACGAAGCCGCCGTCTTTGCCGAGACCATTCTGGCCGGTACCGAAGATGCGTGGACAGAGGTGTTTCGCGGGAGCGGGATGAATTATGTGCCGCCGAAAATGGTGCTGTTTACCCGCGCCACGGCGTCGGGGTGCGGAAACGCCTCGTCGGCCACGGGGCCTTTCTATTGCCCGGCCGACCGGACGGTCTACATCGACCTCTCCTTTTTCGATCAGATGAGGGATCAGTTGGGGGCGGGGGGCGACTTCGCTTACGCCTACGTGATCGCCCACGAGGTGGGGCACCACGTGCAGCAACTGCTCGGTACGCTCGACCGGGTGACCGAACAACAGCGCAGGGCAAGCCAGACAGAGAGTAACCAACTGAGCGTAAGGCTCGAATTGCAGGCCGATTATTACGCCGGGGTATGGGCGCACTACGAGGGTCAGCGTTTCAACTCGCTGGAGGACGGCGACATCGAGGAGGGCCTGAACGCAGCCTCGCAGATCGGGGACGACCGCCTGCAAATGGAATCGCAGGGCTACACGGTACCCGATTCGTTCAACCACGGCACATCGGCCCAACGGGCCCGTTGGCTGAAAAAGGGGATGCAAGCGGGCGACCTGTCGGACGGCGATACTTTTTCCATCTCCTACGCCAGCCTGTAAATCACGCACAGGGGTAGCCATCGCCCACATACAACAAACAAAGGAGGGGCTTTTCGGCCCCTCCTCTTGTATTCCGGTTGTCGTCGTTCCTATTGCCCCTCGTAGAGCACCGACTGGATCGGTTTTCCCACTAATTTTTGGATGTCCCGGACGATCATGTGGTCGTCCTGCGAACAGAACGTCAACGCGGTGCCGGTGTGTCCGGCCCGGCCGGTGCGGCCGATGCGGTGCACGTAGGTCTCCACCACATCCGGCAGGTCGTAGTTGATGACCATCCCCAACTCCTTGATGTCGATGCCCCGCGCGGCGATGTCGGTGGCCACCATTACCTTGACTTTGCCCGATTTGAAATCGGAGAGCGCCTGCTGGCGTTGGCCCTGCGACTTGTCGCCGTGAATGGCCGCGCTGTGGATCCCCGCCTTTTTGAGGGTACGCGAGATGTTATCGGCGCCGTGTTTGGTGCGCGAGAAGATCAGTACCGATTTGTCGGCCTCCTTCTTCAGTACGGAGACCAACAGGCCTTTCTTTTCCGGCTTTTCGACAAAGTAGATGCACTGGTCGATCAGCTCGACGGTCGACGACTCCGGCGTGACCTCCACCCGGACGGGGTGGGTGAGGATGTTGCGCGACAGCGAGACGATCGGATCGGGCATCGTGGCCGAGAAGAAGAGCGTCTGGCGCTTTTCTGGTATTTTGGTGAGCAGGCGGCGGATGTCGGGAATGAAGCCCATGTCGAGCATCCGGTCGGCCTCGTCGAGCACGAAGTGGGTCAGCGAGGCGAGTTTCACCTCGCCCTGGCCGATCAGGTCGAGCAGGCGGCCCGGCGTGGCGATCAGGATGTCGACCCCTTTGCGCAGGATATCGGTTTGCGGGCCCTGTTTCACACCGCCGAAGATCGAGGTGTGGCGCAGGCCGGTGTGTTTGCCGTAATCGGTGAAACACTCGTCGATTTGCAGGGCCAGTTCCCGTGTCGGGGTGAGGATCAGCGCCCGGATCACGCGGCGCTCCCTGTTGCGGTCGTGGGAGCGGCCCTTCCCTTTTTTACGTCCGGATTTCGATTCGTCCGCGGCGGCGTTTTCGGCCGGTTCGGTCGATTGTTCGGCTGGCCGGGACTCCTCGTTTTGCTGCTGTTGTTCCTGCCGGCTGCGAATCCGTTCCTCCCACAGGGTTTGCAGGATCGGGATGGCGAAAGCCGCCGTTTTGCCGGTGCCCGTCTGGGCGATGCCGAAAATATCTTTTCCCTGGGAAACGATCGGGATGGCTTGTTGTTGGATGGGCGTCGGTTCGCCGTATCCTTTTTCGCGGACGGCCTTCAAGATCGGCTCCGCAATGTTCAGTTCGTCAAATGTCATCGTCATATTCCTCCGAAAGAGGAAATTAAAATTAAAATTCAAAATAAGTGTCCGATCGCAAATAAGATCCTTTGCTTTGCTCAGGATGACAAAAGCGCGGAGCGACCGCCGTCCCGAGACGTGCGGTGTTTAACGACCGTTAGGCGCGTAGCGACTAAAAGGGAGGCGCTACACGTGAGGGCGGCGGTCTTGATTTTTTTGGATCCTTTTTTTATCAAGAAAAAAAGGATCGAAAGAATTACTGTGAAAGAACGGCTTTCGAAAGCAGAAAGTCGGCCTTCAACTGCTCGATCACCTCCTTCACGCTGCGAATGCGGTCGGCCAGGTAGGCCCTTCCGCCGGCGAAGGCGTATCCTTTTTTCATGTTGCCCTGTGCGGCGTTGTGCAGCGCCCGGATGATGCAATAGGGACTGCGCGTGTAGTCGCACGTTTTGATGCAATGGAACGGACAACTGCGCGGCCGCTCTTTCCCCTCGGCCACACGGCGGATGAATTCGCCGTCGATGGCGCGTCCGGGCATGCCCACGGGGCTCTGGATGATGCGCATATCTTCCGCGTTGGCGTCGATGTACACCTTTTTAAACTCCGTAGAGGCGTCGCATTCCTCGGTCGGCACGAAGATCGACCCCATCTGCACTGCCGAGGCACCCAGTGCCAGAAAACGGGCGATGTCCCCGCCGGTCGAAATGCCGCCCGCTGCGATGACCGGAATGTTTTTCCGGTCGGCGTAGCTCCGCGCCACCTCGACCACCTCCGGAACCAGATGCTCGAGCGAATAGTTTTCGTCCTCGATCTGCTCCCGCTTGAAGCCCAGGTGGCCGCCTGCCTGCGGGCCTTCGACCACGATGGCGTCCGGCAGGTAGTTATAATTGGACGACCACTTTTCACAGATCAGCCGCGCCGCACGCGGCGAGGAGACGATCGGCACAAACTGCGTCTTACTCCCCTCGGTGCGGAATGCCGGCAGGTCGAGCGGCAGCCCGGCGCCGGAAAAGATCACGTCTACTTTCTCCTCGATGGCCGTGCGCACCATGTCGGCGAAATTCGAGAGTGCCACCATGATGTTGACCCCGATCACCCCGCCGGTCTTTTCGCGGGCCTTGCGGATCTCCTCCCGCAGGCCGTGGATACACTTTTCGAGGTAGGTGCCCTTGTAGTCGGGGTAAAGCAGGCCCAGCCCGGCCGCCGAGATCACCCCCACGCCGCCCTCGTTGGCGACTGCCGAGGCCAGTCCGCTGAGGGACACACCGACACCCATACCTCCCTGAATAATAGGTAGTTCGACCTTGTATTTCCCGATATAGAATGATTTCATTTTCGCATCATCATTAAAATAGCCCGGTACCGTTAGCAATCCGTGCGACGGAATGAATCCGGCCATTGTTCCCGAAACAAGGAAAGCTATACAGGTCGATTTTCAACGATGAAAGAACAGGACGAAAGAGACGTCCGAAAAAACAAAGATGATAAAGATCGAATGAACTTACGTTGTCTGCGGCACGAAGATAGTGATAATTTTAGTTATTCGCTAACTTCTCTATTAAAACCGTTTTTTCGGGCATTTATTGTTTCAAACCGAAGAAAACCGGTTTGTAAAACACGCGGCCAATCGGTGAAAGAATTCATCGGTGGTGAGCGTTTCGGCAACAAGTTCCCGCAAGTTGGCCACTTTACCGGGAACGGAGGCGACATGCCTGCCCCGCAGCGCCAGATTGCCGTTCAGCGCACGCTGCATACGCTCCAGATCGGTATGATAGAGCAACGTGCCGTGGAAAAGCTGGCGGCCGCGGGTGACGTGGGCGGCGGTACCCGATATTTTTCGATCGCCCACGAGCAACTCGCGCCGCGGGCCAACCCTGGCCGTCACCCCGAACGTCGCCAGCGCGTCGATCACCGGCGTCAGGAAATCGCGGTCGAGGACGCTTCTCTTGGCATTCACGGCGAAGGCGTAGTTGATATTCCCTTCGTCGTGGTAGACCGTCCCGCCGCCGGAGACTCGCTTGAGCACGGGAATGCCGTGCCGGGAACACCAGTCGAGGTCGGCTTCGGCTTCGGGCAGTTGGTTGCGCCCGACGATCACGGACGGGGCGTTGATATAGAGAAACAGCACGTCGTCGCGACGTGCTGTCAGCAGGTTCACTTCCGCGGCCAGGTTCGTTTCCGGACAACGGGAGGGAGAGACGATCACCTCCATTTATTTGACGTTGAACGCCACGCGCAGATCTTCGATCTTGGCGTCGTCGATCGGTCGGAGCGAGCCGATCGGGGCGGCCATGATCAGCGATTTGGCGCTGAACTCCGCTACTTCCAGCTTGTCGAACGTCTTGAGCAATTGGTCGCCTGTCACGATCACCGAGTCGTTGGCCATCAGGATCGCCGGCAGGCGCCCCAACATCTCCGGAATCGGGTTGTTCGCGGTGTACTGAATGCCGTACTCCAGCGTCGGGATGTCCTGCAGGAAGATCCAGCTCTCAGGGATCGTCCGCACGTCGAATTTCTCACCGGACGTCGCAAAAGCCATCAGATGAGGGGATTGCGTTATGATGATCGAGTGGATGTGCGGGTGCATCTGGTAGATCTTCTGGTGCATGGCGACCGAACGGCTGGGGGTTTTCCCGGCTTCGACCATGCCGTCCTTGACCTGCACGATCTGCTCCGGGGCGATGTCCCAACGGGCGATGCCCGGAGGGGTGATCAGGAAGTCGTTCCCGCGCCAGCGCACCGAGACCGTCCCGTAGCTGCTGATCATCAGCCCCTGGTCGCACGAGCGGCGTACAATGTCGACGATCTCGCGGCGGATCGCCCGCTCGTCCGAGGGGTAGGCGACATCCATGAAGTGGGGATATTCCCGCGTGCGTGAAAGTTCGAACTGGTCGATCTCCGCATCGGTCAGGTAGCACGGCTCGCCGAGCGTTTTGGCGTTGATGATCGTCCGGGCGCAGAATTCGAGCGTCTCGAAACGCTCGTAGGCGTCCAACAGGTCTTTGCCGCAGAGCACCACGCCGTGGTTCTCCATGATCACGGCCTTGTAATCGGGGTGCTTGCGGAACTCGTCGGCGATCTTCTCGCCCAACGCGAGACTGCCCGGCACGTCGTAGGGGGCGAAGCCCACCTTGCCGCAAATCCGTTTGGCCTGCGGGATGATGTTGGTGTTCGGCACTTCGTGTACGATGCTGAACGCCACCAGCCCGGGCGGGTGGGCGTGGATCACCGCCGTCATGTCGGGCCGCATGTCGTAGATCGCCTTGTGGAACGGAAATTCCGACGAAGGCTTGTGTTTGCCGACAACGGTGCCGTCCGGTTTCACGCACATGATGTCGTCCGGGTGCAGGTTGCCCTTGTCGACCGCGGACGGGGTGATCCAGATGTCGCCGTTGTCGTCCTTGATGGAGAGGTTGCCGCCGGAAGTCGTCGTCATCCCGCTCCGGTAAATGCGCCCGATGATCACTGCCAGTTGCTCGGCCGGGTGCATGAATTTAGTGTCTAATTGCTTCATTTTAAGTTTTATATACTGCTTTTCAGTTCTCCGGCATGCGCCAACAGATACTCTTCGGCTTTAAATAGGTGGGAGAGCAAAGCCCCCGCGGCGCAACTGTCCCCAAAATCCCCCCTCCCGTGCGGACAAAGTCCTGATCGGGAACAAGAATCATCCCTTTAGTTCAGCGGCATGTGCCAGCAGATATTCTTCGGCCTCGACGCTCCAAAGGCCTTGATTCCGGGTGCAAATATCGTGAAGATTTTTGAAAACAGAACACTTTTGGCCTTTTTCTTTGAAATCGGCGATGGCGGTCAGCGGCATTTCGATGTGGTTGTAGATCAGCTTTTTCCCGCCGGGAATCTCGGGCAGGTGCAACGTAGCGTCGATCACCGCGTCGAGACCGCCGATGTGGGTCACCAAACCCGCCGGGTCGAGGCCGCGCCCCATCAGGTCGAGCGCCTCGATCATGTCGTCCGTGTTGCCGCCGCTCGTACCGACCACGTGGGTGTAAGCGTAATGCACGTTGTAGAAATTGAACCGGGCGGAGAAATCGGCTTTCGACGGCCCCGCGAAGAAGTTCAGGCAGCCGTCGAAGGCCA
>QMCD01002074.1_pt1 | contig 11421 bp, 9 predicted proteins | sample 1821841 | NCBI WGS metagenome assembly QMCD01 (sample SAMN01991225, study PRJNA193472) | Termite gut metagenome, whole genome shotgun sequencing project. | isolation source: worker | host: Macrotermes natalensis | reverse complement strand
CATTTGGAGATGGCACTAATGAGCGTAAATTCAGTACGTTTGGCAGTGGAAAAGATAATTTAGAACAATTAAAAAAGTTTGATTTTGGCCTTGGACTAAACGTAAGTGCCGAGTTTGGTAAAATAGTTGTAGGAGTAGGATATGAACATGGATTACTCGATGTCGCAGCGTATGACGGCATGAAATATCGCAATAGGAATGCGGCTCTGACATTAGGTTATAAATTCTAAGATGCCGTCTCACCTTTAAATAAATATCGTATCTAATTGTTTAATTGTTGCACATTTTTACTATTTTTGTGCGGTAAACTATTAAAGCTATCGGCACATATTTTATAAATAGCTAATAATCAATAAATATTATAGAAATGAGTAACAATTTATTAAAAGGTAAAAGAGGTATTGTCTTTGGTGCATTGAATGAGAAATCAATCGCTTGGAAAGTAGCCGAAAAAGCTGTTGAACAAGGTGCAACTATTACACTTTCCAATACGCCTGTTGCTGTAAGAATGGGTGAAACAAAGGCTCTGAGTGATAAACTAAATGCAAAAGTTATTGCAGCTGATGCAACTAGTGTAGAAGATCTTGAACAAGTTTTTGTACAATCAATGGAAGCTCTCGGTGGTAAAATTGATTTTGTACTTCACTCAATAGGTATGTCGCTAAACCTTCGTAAAGGAAGACAATATGATGACCTTGACTACGGATTTCTAGATAAAACATTGGATATTTCGGCTGTTTCATTTCACAAAATGATGCAGGTAGCAAAAAAACTTGATGCAATAGCTGAAGGCGGTTCTGTAGTTGCTCTTACTCATATTGCCGCACAACGTACATTTACAGGATATAATGATATGGCTGATGCTAAAGCATTGCTTGAATCATTCGGACGTAGCTTTGGATACATATACGGACGTGATAAGAAAGTACGTGTGAATACAATATCTCAATCGCCAACAATGACCACTGCCGGACAGGGTATCGGAGGTTTGGATGCATTTTTCGATTTTGCTGAAAAAATGTCTCCACTTGGTAATGCCAGTGCAGAATCTTGTGCCGATTATTGTATAGTCATGTTCTCTGACCTGACGCGCATGGTTACCATGCAAAACTTATTCCATGACGGAGGATTCTCCAATATGGGTCTGACTCAGGCAATTGTTGAAGATTATATCGAAAAGAAGTAAAAACAACAAGAATACAGGGAACGGCTCATAAATAATTATTTATGAGCCGTTTTTTCATATAAATCATTAATTTTGATTTCTATTAATTATTGAATAGAGATAATGATATTTTCTTTGTCATGCGGAACATAGAATACCTTATGGCTTAACGGCAAAGTGGTATTCATTCACTAAGGAAGGCAAAATGAAGTAGAAAGAGAATTTGATTAAAACTTAAATACCGATAATTATGAGCATGATTAGCAATTTCTTGCGGGTGAGTCAGGAAGAACTGGATTCTTTTCTGGAAAATAGTACACTTCTGGAAGACAGATTTTATAATGAAGGGAATGATGAAGACCCTTGCATGCTGGATATAGACAAAGCATGGGATGGAATTATTTATCTTCTAACAGGAAAGAGCATACAAGGTATCGACATGTCTGATCAATCGGGTCTACATACTATAATCCTTAGCGGGCAGCTTATCGATCCTGAGCAGGATATGGGCTATGGACCGGCTCATTACCTTACTCCTGACCAAGTACAAGAACTTAGTGCTACTATATCTAAAGAAACCAGAGAAAGTATGCTTTCCAGATTCAAACCTGCAGATATGCATGATGTGTACCCAACTATCTGGGAAGAAGAGGGCGAAGAAGCATTCGACTATGTTTTTGCAAATTTCCAAGAATTACAAAAATTTTATGCTCAGGCGGCGAAAGAAAATCAGGCCGTTATATCTATACTTAATTAAGATCACAGGATATGGGATATTATATTTTTTCTTACGGAATAGATTTTAAAGAAGTTCAGAATTCTTTTAATTCAAAGGATCAGTCTCTATTTGATAAAATACTTGAATCAGAAGTTTTTGATACATATGCATCACAGGATTTTGATGAATGCATAACCACTAAGGAGGCTTTACAAAATATTATTTTTGGGGAACCTTATAAGGATAACAATGCACATGTATATGGGTATGCCTTCATTTCTATATGTGCATATCTTGGTAAAAGTGTTCCCGCAGGACAGGAAATAAAACTAGGATATGAAACAGACCTGATCAATAAATATTTATCAACAGACTTCGGTATTGAGACTGAAATTGAGAATATACTATTTGAAGATACACCAGCATTAGGTTTGCCTAAGATTGAGGATTGGCCACTGAGCGGCATAATGCGAAGAGAGGAATTAACTGCCTTGCAAACACGTTTATCACCTATCGAAATCACAGACGAGCAGATCGAAGACTTCTGGGATGGTGAAGAGGAAGAAGATGAGGACAAGGCCTGTGCATATGAACACATAAAAGGTATCAAAGAAAACATTGCATTCTGTTTAGAGAATAATTTAAGTCTTATCTCTTTTTGCCACTAAATATGGGACTACTTGTAAAAATATACCCCGAAAATCCGAATCAGAAAGAGATTGACCGAGTTGTATCGATTCTGCAAGATGGCGGATTGATAATTTATCCTACCGATACTGTATATGCAATTGGCTGTGATGCACTCAATGTACGTGCAGTGGAGGAGATATGCAAGATAAAAAACATAAATCCGGCAAAAAGCAATCTCTCCATTATCTGCTATGACCTGAGTAATATCAGCGAATATGCGAGGGTAGATAATGCTACATTTAAACTGATGAAGAAAAATTTACCGGGAGCTTTTACGTTCATATTAAATACGACATCGTCCCTACCTAAAATATATAAGAATAAAAAGACGGTAGGTATCCGTGTGCCTGATAATAATATTATCCGAGAACTGGTTCATAGTCTGGGTAATCCTATCCTTACCACATCGGTAAAGGATGAAGATGAAGTGATTGAATACACAACAGATCCAGAACTTATTTATGAAAAGTATCAGGATATAGTAGATATTGTAATCGATGGCGGATTTGGAGGAGTAGAAGGTTCTACTGTAGTAGACTGTACAGATGACGAGCCCGAAATAATACGGCAAGGGAAGGGTGAATTAATTTTGTGAAGAATCATTAAATACATATATTTGCAAATCATTGGCTTTTGGAGACAAAAATCTACATCATGCCATAATACTTCAACATTTATGAAAGCAAAACTCATATTTTCATTACCAATAGTTGCTTTATTGTTACTTCTAGGAGGATGTAGTGACAAGGATGACGATACACCAAAGAACACCCAGTCTGATACCGAATATATAAATACATGGATGTATAATAAGATGAAATCACTCTATCTATGGAATGATAAGCTTCCGGCTTCACCTGATTATACAAAGAGTCCTAAGGATTTTTATCAAAGTATCCTCTATAATTATGGCATGACCACAGGAGATCGCTTTTCTACCATAGAAGAAGATGAGACCAAAAGTACAAAAACACTATTTGGTGGAGGTAATCTGGGTTTCGACTATTTGCCATATTCTTATTTTCCTGATGTTAATACCACTTCTTCTTTGATAGGTCTCCTTGTTATATCTGTAGATAAAGGGACTGATGCAGAAGCAAAAGGGCTGAAACGGGGTCAAATAATATATGGCGTAAATGGAGCTAATGTAACATACGAGAATTATCTTACTATACTTGATAAAAGCTCTTTAACTTTATCTGTTTATAATAAATCGGGAGAAAAAGAAACATTACCGGTTATTCAGGCTTCTGCCGTTGAAAGCTCTCCTATATTTATGAGTAAGGTTATCAGTACATCTGGAAAGAAAATCGGGTATCTCATGTATAATGCTTTCGATAGAAATGCCAATGATGAGGAAAACAACTATGAATACGATATAAAATTAATAGAGAGTATAGCAGATTTGAAAGCACAGGGAGTAACGGAATTTGTACTTGACCTGCGCTACAATCTGGGTGGATACCTTACATCTGCAATGGATTTAGCCAGTGCCCTTGTACCTAATAGAAATATTAAAAATATCTTTGCCATCGAAGAATATAATGATCATTTTCAAGACTCGATAGTAACAAGGTATGGCGCAGATGCCTTAAACGAATATTTTCTGGATAAAGTCTATGGAACAAGTGTTGAAATACCTAAATTGAATTTATCACGCCTATATGTAATTACAGGTAATTATACGGCTTCAGCCAGTGAATTGGTAATAAACGGACTAAAACCATATATGACAATTTATCAGATAGGGGAAACAACAGTTGGAAAAGATAAAGCATCGATGCCTCTACAAGAAAAAAACACCAGCCGTATCCCATGGATATTACATCCGATCATATCCAGGCTAACGAATGCAGACGGTGGGGGCAATTATATCAATGGTATAGAGCCCGATTCGGAAATATTTGAGATGTTTGAAGGTTATGAAATGGTAAGTGCAGTTTATCGTGATGATGATGGCAAAGAAATTCGTCAGTATCTTCCTGTATTAAGTCCATGGAAAGGCGGATTAGGTGAGTTGGGTGATCCATCCGAACCTTTGCTTGCAGAGGCTATCGCACACATTACGGGTGTCCCACGTACTAAGAGCGTGAAGTCCATAACACCTCTCGATAATAAAGTAAGACAAGTTCCATATATAAAACAAAATAGAGATCGCTACAGGATGATTATCGATCAGAATAAATTTGATAATCTGACTAACGCTAAACAGAAGTAATATCAATGAAAGTAATGAAATTTGGCGGAACCTCCGTAGGCTCTGCTTCCAACATAGCAAATGTAAAGAAAATAATAAGTGCGGTAGAAGAGCCGATAGTGGTAGTTGTTTCAGCTTTCAAAGGTATAACGGACAAACTCTTATTGACATCTAATCTGGCAGCAAACGGAGACTACTCCTATGAGCGCGAATTCAGAGAGATCGTGGAGCAGCATGTGACAGTTGTCAGCAAGCTTGACATCCCGGGGGAACAACGATCCAAACTGGAAATAGAAGTAAATAAATTACTGGAAGAACTTAGTAATATCTTCAAAGGAGTATTCCTTATCAATGACCTGTCGCCTAAAACATCCGACAAAATAGTGAGTTATGGAGAACGGCTATCTACACTGATAATAAGCTATTCATTTTCCGATTACCAGTTGCTGGATGTTACCCAATTAATAAAAACTGACTCATTCTTCGGAAAGCACACCCCGGATATAGATCTCTCAAATAAGCTGATCAGGAGTGCACTTGATAATTCTTCGCAGAAGATATTGGTTGCAGGCTTTATTTCGTCATGTAAAACAACTGGGGAAATTACAAACCTGGGACGTGGTGGCTCTGATTACACAGCTGCTATTTTTGCCTCAGCCCTCGATGCTAATATATTAGAGATATGGTCTGATGTGGATGGTTTTATGTCTGCCGACCCTAAAGTTATTAATGGGGCACATGTCATTGAGAACCTCACATTTACCGAGGCCACCGAACTTTGCAATTTTGGTGCAAAGATTATCTATCCCCCTACAATATTCCCTGTTTATCACAAAAATATTCCTATCCGGATCAAAAATACATTCAAGCCTGATGCTCCGGGTACTTATATCTCCCATGACGGAGATACTCGCAAGAGCAAGGCTATGATCAAAGGGATATCTTCAATATCAGACTCTTGCCTTATTACTGTACAGGGACTTGGTATGGTAGGTATTATCGGTGTCAATTTCAGGATATTCAGAGCATTGGCAAAGAATGGCATCAGTGTATTCCTTGTATCGCAGGCATCATCCGAAAACAGTACATCTATTGGGGTACGTTCTGTAGACTCAGAATTGGCAGTACATGTCCTCGAAGAAGAATTTGCTAAAGAAATATCACTGGGTAGTATAAACCGCGTTTTGCTGGAAACCGATCTGGCTACTGTAGCTATTGTCGGTGAAAACATGAAATACACTCCCGGCATAGCAGGAAAACTTTTCGAAACACTTGGGAAAAGTGGTATTAGTGTTATTGCTTGTGCGCAGGGAGCATCTGAGGTAAATATATCTTTTGTCATAAAGAATAAATATTTACGCAAAGCACTAAACTCTATCCATGATTCGTTCTTCCTCTCCGAATTCAAAGCATTGAACCTTTTCATCGTTGGAATCGGAACTGTTGGTGGTAATCTTATAGAACAGATCAGGCAACAGCAGCCAAAACTGATGGAACAATATGCCCTAAAGTTAAATGTTGTAGGTATTGCCAGAGGCCGTAAAGCATTATTCTGCCGTGAAGGAATAAATCTGGATAATTATAAAGCAGAATTGGAAGAGAGAGGAATAGCCAGTTCACCCGAAATACTCAGGAATGGTATACTGGATATGAATATATTCAATGCCGTATTTGTCGATTGCACAGCCAGTGACTCCGTTGCAGAAATATATGGAGACCTGATGTCACACAATATCTCTGTAGTAACAGCTAATAAGGTTGCTGCATCTTCAAGTTATGATAATTATATAAAACTTAAAAATACAGCGCGTGAGCGTAATATAAAATTTCTGTTCGAAACCAATGTCGGCGCAGGGCTTCCGATTATCAATACAATGAACTCTCTTGTTAATTCAGGCGATAAAATCATTAAAATTGAAGCTGTATTATCAGGCACCCTCAACTTTATTTTCAATACGATCAGTGCAGAAACGCCTTTTAGCAAAGCTATCTACATGGCTAAGGAAAGCGGATTTTCCGAGCCTGACCCGCGCATAGACCTAAGCGGAATGGATGTAATTCGTAAGCTGGTTATTCTTACCCGCGAAGCAGGCTACCGGGTTGAACAGTCGGATGTAAAGAAAAACTTATTTGTCCCTCAGGAATACTTTGACGGAACAATTGAAGAATTCTGGGCAAATATCAGGGAACAGGATACAGAGTTTGAAGAAAGACGGAAGAAATTGGAAAACGAACATAAACGTTTACGTTTTGTTGCCAAATATGAAAATGGACAATGCGGGGTGGGTTTACAGGAAGTGGGACAGAATCATCCGTTCTATGACCTTGAAGGTAGCAATAATATCATCCAGATAACAACTGAGAGATACAATGAATATCCTATGATAATAAAAGGGTATGGTGCTGGAGCCAGTGTAACAGCAGCAGGTGTATTCTCCGATATTATCAGTATTGCCAATGTGAGATAATTGTCAAATTACTTAGTCGTATTGATTTTTTGTAATAAGAAATATGTTGGAAGATGAGTTTCTCAGATAATCACATCTGAATCTTTTGTGGTTGGAGAATTATTTCAGCTTATAGTTAAAAAACGGAACCTGCAATTAGTATAAGTCCGATTATAATTAATCCTACATATACATATTTATAGAAGGAGTCTCCTTTTAATTTCTTATTCAGATACCGTCCCAGAAAAATAGCAGGGAATATTACTATTAGTGAATAAGTAAAATTATTAATTACCTGGTCTGTAACCATTCCTTTATAAATATACCCAAATAGGCCTAATAAGTTTGCAACTAAGAAATAGGCCTGTAAGGTAGCTCTGAAATATTGCGCATCCCACTTTCTCATATTACCATATACTACAAGAGGTGGACCGTTTACGCCATAGGCACCGCCAAAAACTCCTGATAAAAAACCACAAATGAAAAGCCATAATTTATTATCTTCTTTAAGTACAAATATATTTTTGGCAAATAATGAATATACAGAGTATAATACTATCAAAATACCAAGTCCTACTTTTACATATAATTCATTACCATAAAAAAGGATCAACAGTCCAAATGGAATACCTAATGCTGCAAATAATATAAGCCACATTGCGCTTGAAAAATGAATTTGCTTGTAATCCTGAATAACCACAGTTAAAGCAACAGTTATTGACATAAGCACCGTCAAGGGTACGGCAACTTCTATCGGGAGGAAAAAGCTAAGGAGCGGAACTGCTATTAATGCTTCTCCAAAACCAAATGTAGAACGGAATGTAGTAGCTATAAAGGCAATAAGTAGTATATAAATAATCATCGTTCGGATTTCGACCTGGTGTTTCTTTGCTAATATACAAAAAATAAGGGGAAAGTACATTTTACAAGCGTGATAATTTGTATCTCATTTTAAGCTAAATGTATACAAAAGTTGTTTTTAAAATAAATTATAGCGAATTTTGTATTTCAAAATGAATTAATAACATTAATATGAAAACAATTATAATTCTTGCAGACGGTGCTGCTGATGAACCTATCGCCGCCTTAGGAGGTAAAACTCCATTACAAGCTGCAAAAAAGCCATATATTGATATGTTGGCTGCAAAAGGAAAAAGTGGAGAATTGGACACCATCCCTGTAGGATTCAAGCCCGGAAGTGAAATTGCTAATCTTTCAGTATTAGGATATGATGTACCAAAGGTGTTTGAAGGCAGAGGTTCGCTCGAAGCTGCAAGTATGGGAGTGGAAATATTGCCTGACGAAATGGCTATGCGTTGTAATCTGATATGTGTAGAAGATGGAAAAATAAAGAATCATTCGGCGGGACATATCTCCAGTGACGAAGCTAAAGAATTAATTCTGTTCTTAGCTAAAGAATTAAACGATGGAAAGGTTAGTTTTTATCCCGGCGTTTCATACCGCCATTTATTGAAACTAAAAAATGGGAATAAGAACCTTGACTGCACTGCACCCCATGATGTAATGGGAACACCATTCAAAGATGTGCTGATAAAGGCAGAAACTCCCGAAGCTCAGGAAACAGCAAATTACTTAAATCAGCTGATAATCAAGTCGCAGGAATTACTAAAAGATCATCCGGTAAATAAAAAGCGAATTGCAGAAGGAAAAGATCCAGCCAATAGTATCTGGCCATGGTCTCCCGGGTATCGTCCTCAGATGGAAACCTTGCAGAAATTATTTGGGATAAAAAGCGGATCTGTTATTTCTGCTGTCGATTTAATAATGGGTATAGGTGTATACGCAGGACTTAAATTAATCCATGTAGAAGGAGCAACAGGATTGTATGATACAAATTACGAAGGAAAGGCAGAGGCAGCCATAGAGGCGCTTAAAAATGACGATTTCGTATATCTGCATATCGAAGCCAGTGACGAAGCCGGACATGAAGGAGATTACGAATTGAAAACGAAAACAATTGAATACCTTGACAACCGTGTGGTAAAAACAGTATATGAGGCAACTAAAGATTGGGACGAACCTGTTACAATCGCTATTTTACCCGATCATCCTACTCCGTGTGCTATTAAGACCCATACAAACAAGCCTGTACCGTTTCTGATTTATCGTTCGAATGGCACTGCCGATACTGTTCAGGTATACGATGAGTTTGAATCTCCGAAAGGAGCCTATGGGCTGATAAAGGGAAAAGAGTTTATGGAAACATTATTTAGTGATAAGTAAAAATAAAAAGGGAAGATTTTAAAATCTTCCCTTTTATATATCGTTCTCTATTTCTTTATCCATTCCTTTTTCTTCTCATCATAAATATTCATGAGTTTGATCTTGAACCAAAGTGTTGTATATCCCGGAATGGTCTGTACACCACTGCTATTGTATGAGCCTACAGTTCCATAACCAAGGAGATAAGGAATACAGACTTCAGTCTGTTCATCAATCTTCATATTTTGCAGCATAGTAGCAAAACCGTCAATCAATCCGTTATTGATATATCCTTTGTAAGGGATTCCATTTTTATCGCCTTCGGTAGAGTCAAAGACGTACTTTGTACCATCCAAACGATAAAGCCATCCTTCATATCTCATTGATATACTGTCAGTAAAAATAGGATATCTATCTATCGATGGTTTATCCCCAGGAACAAAGTCGGTAATAGATTTCCAATATACATTTCCGTTCCCGCTAATAGAAGAACGAGGCGAATATTCACTATTAGCAGAAACTTCCCTCACCTGTTTATCATTGTATGTCTTCCACTCTTCACTTACTGTGTTATTATTGTCATCATCATCAACACAAGAGCTGAAAGATACAATTGAACAAATCAAAACGATTAAAGCAAATAATTTTTTATTCATATTCTTAATTATGGTTACAAAAGGAGTTATCCTATTGTTTTCAATAAATTTTTCATGCTCACCTTATCAGAAATAATATCCGATAATTTATCTATTGCTACACGTTCCTGTTCCATTGTATCACGGTAGCGGATTGTAACAGTATTGTCTTCTAACGACTGGTGGTCAACAGTCACGCAATAAGGAGTACCTATAGCGTCCTGACGGCGGTAACGTTTACCTATACTATCTTTTTCGTCATACTGACATTTAAAGTCAAACTTTAAAGCATCAATAATTTCGCGGGCCTTTTCTGGTAATCCATCTTTTTTCACTAATGGAAGAACTCCAAGCTTAATTGGAGCTAAAGCTGCCGGTAATCTCAGTACAACACGGGTTTCGCCATCTTCCAGTACTTCTTCTGCATATGATGCAGAAACAATAGACAAGAACATACGGTCAACCCCGATGGATGTTTCAATAACGTACGGAGTATATGATTTATTGAGTTCCGGATCAAAATATTGTAATTTTTTACCGGAATATTTTTCATGACTACTTAAGTCAAAATCAGTACGGGAGTGAATTCCCTCCACTTCTTTAAACCCAAATGGCATTTCAAATTCTACATCTGTAGCTGCATTCGCATAGTGGGCCAATTTATCATGGTCATGGAAACGATATTTATGGTCGCCAAAACCAAGTGCCTTATGCCACTTCATACGTACTTCTTTCCATTTGGCAAACCATTCCAGCTCTTCACCGGGACGAACAAAAAATTGCATCTCCATTTGTTCAAATTCACGCATACGGAAGATAAACTGACGGGCAACAATCTCGTTACGGAAAGCTTTACCAATCTGGGCGATACCAAAAGGTATTTTCATACGTCCTGTCTTCTGTACATTCAGAAAGTTTACAAAGATACCCTGTGCAGTTTCCGGACGAAGATACACTTTCATTGCACCGTCGGCTGTCGAGCCCATCTCTGTTGAGAACATCAGGTTAAACTGGCGTACTTCTGTCCAGTTACGAGTTCCGCTGATAGGGTCAACAATCTCACAATCGACTATAATCTGACGAAGCTCTTCCAGATTAGAATCATTTAAGGCTTTCGCAAATCGTGCATGTACTTCATCACGCTTAGCCTGATTCTCCAACACACGTGGATTGGTCTGGCGATACATTGCCTCATCAAAGCTTTCACCAAATCTTTTGGCTGCCTTTTCTACTTCTTTATTTATTTTATCGTCAATCTTTGCCAGATAATCTTCGATAAGGACATCGGCTCGATAACGTTTTTTACTGTCTTTATTATCAATCAAAGGATCATTAAAAGCATCAAC
>QMCD01005250.1_pt1 | contig 11422 bp, 9 predicted proteins | sample 1821841 | NCBI WGS metagenome assembly QMCD01 (sample SAMN01991225, study PRJNA193472) | Termite gut metagenome, whole genome shotgun sequencing project. | isolation source: worker | host: Macrotermes natalensis | reverse complement strand
AAAACTGGGGTAAAGGCATCATCTTCATTAACGGGATAAACATTGGCCGCTACTGGCATGTAGGCCCGCAACAGACCTTATACATTCCGGGCGTTTGGCTGAAAAAAGGAGAGAATGAAATTGTGATTTTCGAACAGCAAAATGACCGGCCGCAGACAATGGTGAAAACAACGAAAACCCCCGTGTTAACAAAATTAGTGATATAAATTATGATTAAAAATTGGATGGCCGGGTTCCTGCTCGTAATAACGACGGCATGTACCACGCACACAGCACCGCCTGCCCCCTATGGCGCCGTGCCTTCAACAGACCAAATCAATTGGCAGCAACTGGAATATTATATGTTTATACACCTCGGCCCAAACACGTTTAATGATGTGGAATGGGGCGACGGCAAAGAAGATCCGAAATCATTTAACCCTACCGGCTTGGATTGCCGGCAATGGGCCGCCACCGCGAAGGCAGCGGGAATGAAAGGCGTTATCATTACCGCCAAGCACCACGACGGTTTTTGCCTGTGGCCCAGCAAATACAGCACGCACACCGTGAGGGAAAGTGCATGGAAAGGCGGCAAAGGCGATGTGCTGAAAGAATTGTCGGAAGCATGCAGGGAATACGGAATGAAATTCGGCGTTTATCTTTCGCCCTGGGACCAAAACCATCCGCAGTACGGAACGCCGGAATACAATCAGGTATTTGCCAACACCCTTAATGAAGTGCTGAGTAACTACGGCGAAGTGTTTGAACAATGGTTCGACGGCGCTAACGGCGAAGGCCCCAACGGAAAGAAACAGACCTACGACTGGAACCTGTTTCATCAAACCGTGTACAGGAACCAGCCCCATGCCATTATATTCAGTGATGTAGGCCCCGGCTGCCGCTGGATGGGCAATGAAAAAGGCATTGCCGGAACAACCAACTGGTCGACCATGAACATTGAAGGGTTTACGCCGGGTTGGGGCGCTCCACCCACCAAAATATTAAATGAAGGGGAACAGGGCGGCAAGGCATGGATCCCGGCTGAAGTCGATGTATCCATTCGCCCCGGCTGGTTCTACAGCCCATCCACCGATGCAAAAGTAAAATCGGTCCATCAATTAATGGATATATACTACACATCCGTAGGGCGCAACGCCAACCTACTGCTCAATGTACCGCCGGACAGAAGCGGCCGTATTCATCCGACTGATTCCACCCGGTTGATGGAATTCCGGAAAGCCCGGGAAGAAGCATTTAGTCATAACTTGATGACCGGCGCTACTCTAACCGCCGGCAACACCAGAGGCAACGCACCGCAATATGCGGCGGAAAACGTGCTGAATGACGATTACCACGCCTATTGGGCGACCAACGACAATGCATTGAACCCCTATATAGAAATTGACCTGAAACAAAGCCAAACTTTCAACCGCCTGCTCTTGCAGGAGTACATCCCCTTAGGACAACGGGTGGCTTCTTTTAATGTGAAATATTGGAATGAGGAAACCGGCCAATGGGATGAGCTAACCGACGCTACCACCATAGGCTACAAGCGCATACTGCGTTTCTCTGCCGTCACGGCGCAAAAACTGAAAATTGAATTTAACGCCCTGGCTTGTCCGGCTATCAGCAGTATTCAACTGTATAATGCTCCCGAACAGTCAACACAGCAGGGAACAAGCCCACTCCGGCCTGGCGCCGCACGGAAACGCTGGAAAATCGTCAGCCCCGCATCAGCTGGTATAAAGAACATAACGGACGGCAATCACCATACCTCGGCAACAATAGCCATCAATGATGAAGTAATCATTGACCTGGAGAAAAATTTAGTGTTGAGAGGATTTACCTATGTTCCTTCAACGGCAACACAGGCGCCGAATATCTACCGGTATGACCTTTATGGGAGTGAAGACGGGAAGCAGTGGAAACAGCTCATTAGCAATGGCCGGTTTGATAATATAGCCAACAATCCGATAGCGCAACAACGGCGGTTCGATAAGGAGGAAACGTTACGTTATCTTAAAATAAAACCAATAGAAACCGTTGGCAACGCCACACAATACACCATTGCCGAAATTGGCATAGTGACGAAATAAAGCGCATCATTACCGGCCATACAACACCCGTTTCTCGCGCCACAACAAGAGCACGGACACGATGAAAGCCAGCAGGTCGGAAACAGGCAGGGCTGCCCAAATACCGGTCAGTCCCCACGGAATGGAACAAAGATACAAAGCCGGTGCCAAAAAGAGCACCTGGCGCGAAAGACTGAGGAATATAGCATTCCCGGCTTTCCCTATCGACTGAAAAAATTGTCCGGTCACCACCTGAAAACCTATAACAGGAAACATTATAAAGGTGACCCGTATAGCATGGCCGGCCATTCCTGCCATCGTTTCATCGGAAGTAAACACATGCGCCATCAACTGCGGAATGCACATAGCCATCACAAAACCGGCACAGGTGACTACCGAGGCTGCTTTCACCGTCAGTTTAAAAGTGTCTTTCACCCGTTTCATACGACCGGCGCCGTAATTATACCCTACAATAGGCTGCATCCCCTGACACAGGCCGAACACCAGCATCACCACCATCATACCGTAAGAAGAGATAATACCGTAGGCGCCAATGGCCAGATCGCCGCCGTGCGTCAACAGTAGTTGGTTCACCTCTATATTAATGGCGCTGCTGGCCCCATTCACCAAAAAAGGCGCCATCCCTATGGCTAATATATTCCGCACAATACGCCGTTCAAAATGAAAAGACCGGCGGCGGTAACACAAAAACGATGATTTCCTGAAAAAATGTTCCATGCCATACACCGCACTCACCATCGTAGATATCAATGTAGCAATGGCCGCACCCTTGATACCCATATCAAAACCAAAAATAAATATAGGGTCAAGGATGATATTCAATAGCACCCCCGTCAATATCACCCGCATCGACTTTCCCGGACAACCCGTTGAACGCAGCATGCCGGCATGGCCAAAAGCAAGTGAGGTAAACAGGCACGACGGCAACACATATTGTAAATACGCGGAAGCGTAAGGAATCGTTTGCTCCGTGCCGCCAAACAATACCAGCAAAGGATCTAAAAAGATCATCGACAATATCACCATGCTGCCCGACAGGCACAACAACATCACCAGGGCATGGGCTAAAATTTTCTCCGCCCAGCGTAAATCTTTCATACCCAGTACAATGGACACACGTGTAGATGCCCCTACACCCACCAGGGTACCGAATGCCTGCAACAGCACCATCAAGGGCATAGTGAGGGTTAAGCCCGAAATGGCCATAGCGCCCACGCCCTGCCCGATAAATATCCGGTCGACTACATTATACAAGGCTATCACCATGGAACTCACAATGGCCGGCAAAGCGTATTTCCACAACAACTTGCCCACCTTTTCGGTTTCAAGGGCATGGGGTGTTTGTATTTCTATTTCCTGCATAAACTCGCAAAGATAATAAAATAAAAGGAATTTTTTCTCCTAATCTCCTAATCTCTTAGTCTCTCAGTCTCTCAGTCTCTAATCTCTTAGTCACTATTTTTTCTTACCTTTGCAGCCATTATGGTTTCAATTAACAATCTCACAGTAGAATTTGGCGGTTTCACGCTCTTCGACGATGTATCATTCGCCATCGGCACCCGCGACCGCATAGGACTGGTAGGAAAGAACGGCGCAGGAAAATCAACCCTGCTCAAAATTTTGGCGGGACTGCGGGCGCCCACTTCCGGACAGGTAGTCATTCCCGGCGACTATACCATTGGGTATCTTCCCCAACAAATGGCTGTGAGCGACGGCAAATCGGTACTCGATGAAACGCTCACCGCCTTTGCCCACCTCAATGCGCTACAAGCTAAGATCGACAATGTTACCCAACAACTGTCGGAGCGCACCGATTACGAGTCGGAAGCCTACCACCAACTCATCATACAGCTGAATGACGCCAACGACCATTATCATGTGCTGGGCGGCGATAACCGCGAGGGCGAAGCCGAACGCACCCTGCTCGGCTTAGGGTTTAAACGCGAAGATTTCATCCGGCCTACTTCGGAATTCAGCGGCGGATGGCGTATGCGTATAGAATTGGCTAAAATATTGCTACGGCGACCGCAACTGCTGCTGCTCGACGAGCCGACCAACCACCTCGACATTGAGTCTATTCAATGGCTCGAAGACTACCTGAAAGATTACACCGGCTCGGTGCTGCTGATTTCGCACGACCGCGCCCTGCTCGACTCGGTCACCAACCGCACGGTGGAATTGTTGTTGGGTAAGTCTTACGACTACAAAGTATCGTACTCTAAATATGTGGTGCTGCGCCGCGAACGCCGCGAACAGCAGATGGCCGCCTACGAAAATCAGCAACGGCTGATTGAAAAAACCGAAGATTTCATCGAACGCTTCCGCTACAAAGCCACCAAATCCAACCAGGTGCAATCGCGCATCAAACAGCTGGAAAAGCTCGACCGCATTGAGATTGACGATGAAGACACCGCCGCATTAACCATGAAATTTCCGCCGGCGCCCCGCTCCGGACAGGTGGTGCTGTTGGCCAAAGACGTGATGAAACGCTATGGCGACCACATTATTTTCAAGGACGCGAATATCCATATTGAACGGGGCGAAAAGGTGGCTTTCGTAGGCCGCAACGGCGAAGGAAAAACCACCATGCTGCGCATTGCCGTGAACGATCTGGGCTATGAAGCCGGCGAAGTAAAGCTGGGACATAATGTCAATGTGGGGTACTTTGCCCAAAACCAGGACGAGATTATGGACCCTTCCGCTACGGTACTCGACACGCTCGACCGCGTAGCCGTAGGCGACGTTCGCACCAAGCTGCGGGATATATTGGGTGCTTTCCTCTTCCGCGGCGAAGAAGTGGATAAAAAAGTGCAAGTGCTCAGCGGCGGCGAACGGTCACGGCTGGCCATGGCCAAACTCATGCTCCAACCCTACAACCTGCTGGCCCTCGACGAGCCTACCAACCACATGGACATGCGCTCGAAAGATATACTCAAAAATGCACTGACGGCCTACGACGGTACACTGCTGGTGGTATCGCACGACCGTGAATTTCTCGACGGACTGGTAGATAAAATCTATGAATTCCGTGACGGCAAGGTCAAAGAACATTTAGGCGGCATCAACGACTTCCTGCGCCGCCGCAAGTTGGAAAACCTGAAAGAAATAGAGCGCAAGGCCGTGGTGACGGAAGAAAAGAAACCTGCCGAAACGGCTAAAAATACGGAGGAAGAACGCCGCCTGAAAAAAGAACAGGAACGCAAGGCCCGCAAGCTGAAAAACGATACTGAAGCCATTGAAAAAGAAATTGCCGCCCTCGAACAACAGATCGCCGCAATGGATGCCACCCTTGCCAACCCCGCCGGACAAACCATTGATGATGAGTTTTTTAAAAATTACAACAAACTCAAAACAGCACTGGAGCGGAAGATGTATGAGTGGGAAGTGTTAGTTGAGAGTTGAGTTATGAGAGTTGAGTTATGAGTTATTATTGAAAACCACTATATTATGAAACAGCAACCTGTATTAAAAGAAAAAAGTTTTAATTTTGCCATATTAATAGTCAAAACTTTTAAACTATTGACCGAAGAAAAAAGGGAATTTATACTCAGTAAGCAATTACTACGATCCGGTACTTCTATAGGTGCCAATGTACGGGAAGCTAACAATGCCGAAAGCATGAATGATTTTATTCACAAGCTGGCAATAGCACAAAAGGAATGTGATGAAACAATTTATTGGATTGATTTACTAAAAGTTACAGAGTATTTACCAGAGTCGATCTACACTAATATTCATAATGAAGCATGTCAACTCTTACGTATTATCAAAAGTTCCATACTGACTACCAAACAGAAAAAAATTGCCGGCGACACCCAATAACTCATAACTCAACACTTATAACTCATAACTCATGAAAAAAACTTTCTACCATAAAGAACCGCGCGCTGCAAAAACTCCCGACAACCTCGTCATCGGCATTCGTCCCATTATGGAGGCCATACAGGCCGGACGGGAAGTGGAACGTGTGCTCATCAAAACCGGATTGGAGGGCGACTTGTTCCGCGCCTTGCTGGAATTATTGCAGCAACAGCATATCCCCTACCAGTTTGTGCCTATTGAAAAACTCAACAGCCTTACGCCGGCCACCCATCAGGGTGTGGCGGCTTTCATATCGCTCATTCCCTACGCACCACTGGAAGAGGTGTTGGAAAAAACGGCCGGTTCCGCCGGCATGCCGCTCTTTGCTCGACGGCGTTACCGACGTGCGTAATTTCGGCGCCATTGCCCGCTCCGCCGAATGTGCAGGCGTGCAGGCGCTGATCGTACCGGCCAAAGGCGCCGCCCCTATCAACGCCGATGCGCTCAAAACCTCAGCCGGCGCATTGAACCGCATTCCCGTATGCCGGGTGCCCAACCTGCGCACCGCTGCTTACCTCCTAAAAGACAACAATATACAAATTATCGCCGCCACGGAAAAAGCATCTAAATCACTGTATCAATGCGATTTAAATAGACCAACCGCCATTATCATGGGCGCCGAAGACACCGGTATTTCCGAAGGACTGTTGAAACTTTCCGATGAACAGGTAAAAATCCCCCTGCAGGGAGACATCCAATCACTCAATGTCAGCGCCGCCACCGCAGTTATTTTATTTGAGGCGGTAAGACAACGGAATAATTGAAAATGAAGAATTGATTGCTTCGCGTCATTGCGAGGAGGAACGACGAAGCAACCACAATGATGATTGAAAATGAGATACATACACTATTTTATAATAAATAAATTACATTAAGTAACTAAATAGTTGTAAAATAGATTAAATAGATTAATAATCAATATTTTATATAGAAATATATAATTTTCAATTCTCCATTTTCAATTATCAATTTTTCTTCCTACCTTTGTAGTCAAATCTTAACACATTAAAATATGTACAAACCTGTTTCTATTTTCTTGGCCCTACTTCTTGCAGGCAGCAGCGCAGTTGCCCAAAATAATCAAGTGCAAACCGAATCGCAGGTGCAATTATCCTCCGACCAAGGCAAAACCTTGAAGCGAAAAGTAGCCATTGCCCGTTTTTCCAATGAAACCCAGTATGGTAAGGGAATTTTTTATGACAAAAAGAATGACCCGATGGCCAAACAGGCGCTCGACATTCTTTCCGCCCGCTTAGTGTCAACCGGAAAATTTATTTTACTTGAACGTGCTGATTTTAACGAAGTTATAAACGAAAACCAGACCGCAGCCGACACAAGTTATGCCGGCGTTGGGGCCGACTACCTGATTGTAGGCTCCATCACCCAGTTCGGCAGGAAAAATACCGGCGACGCCTCTCTCTTTTCAAGGTCCAAGACCCAAACGGTAGAAGCCGCCGTGAGCATCAGGCTAATCGATGTTTCTACAGGACAAATTATTTATTCCGAAGAAGCTAAAGGCGATGCCGAAATGAAGTCAAAAACGACTATGGGCATCGGCGGTTCGGCAGACTTCGATGCCACACTCAGCGATAAAGCCTTGTCTGCCGCTATATCACAACTCACCGAAAACATTATCAACAACTGCATGGACCGTCCCTGGAAAGCCTATTTCCTGGCCGTGGACGACGGTTCTATCTATATGACAGGTGGTAAAAGCCAGGGCGTGAGCGAAGGAGATATCTTTATTGTAAAAGAAAAAGGTAAATCCGTGAAAAATCCGCAAACAGGCATGATGATGAACCTGCCCGGCAAAACAGCCGGAAAAATCAAAGTAACTTTCACCGGCGGCGATACGCCTAATGATGAATTTTCCATTGTGGAATTCACAGAGGGAAGTATTAACACGGCTAATTTGTCTAACTACGTTATAGAAGAAAATAAATAAATCATGAAAAAACTTATTGCACTCATAGTCTTATTACCGCTGTTATTTACCGGATGCAAAGTAGGCAATGTAACCCGTAGTGGCGGTATGGAAAGCGAAAGCTACTTACAATTTGTACAAAGCGGAGACAATTCCTACCCGGAAGGCATAGAAGTATATGTTGACAATAATCCCGTCTTCACCGCCAAAGTCGATAAAATTGGTAAACACACCGTTAAAGGCACTGTTTACGCCATAAAAAACGGTGCGCGACATCTCAAAGTAATATACAAAGGCAACGTGATATATGAAAAAAACATAATGGTTGCCACACAAGAAACCAAACAAATAAAATTACCTTAAATGAAAAAAATCCTATTCATCACTGCCGGCTGCCTGTTATTATTGGCCTCCTGCACGCCGCAAAAAACACTGTATAGTTGGGGTAAATATAACGAAAAAACCTACAAGTACGTAAAAAACAACACTGATGCCGATGAAGAAGCCCTGTTGCAAACACTTCAACAGATGATTGATAAACCCGGCGGAGAACGCAATGTTCCGCCCCCGGGAATATGTGCCGACTATGGGTTCCTCTTAGTTAAACGCGGAAATACCAAAGAAGGACTGGAAATGTTAAAAAAGGAAATAGCCCTTTATCCCGAATCAGCTGTCTTTGTAGAACGAATTATTAAACAACTGGAACAATAATGAAAAAATTAATATATCTCCCGATCATTATCACAGTATTGCTTGCACAATCCTGCAGTACTGCAAAAATAGCCAAAGAAACCGCTTATGCCGGCGTTTACAAAGAACGGCCGTTGTCTATAGCCGTCATGCCGCCCATTAACAACACCAATAATGTGGAGGCCAAAGAGTTTTTCTACCTCACGGTGCCGCAGGTTATTTGCGAACGCGGCTACTATGTCCTCTCCCCCTTCCTTTGCATGGAATTGTTTAAATCGGAAAGCGCCTACGATGCCGAAATGTTTATCAATACACCCTTGGAAAAATTCCGCGAAATACTTGGCGCCGATGTGGTATTGTTCACCACCATCAGTAAATGGGAAAAATCAACCATTGGCAGTACGGTAACCGTTACCGTTGAATACGACCTCCGTTCTACCAAATCCAACGAAGTATTGTTCCAACGCAAGGGTACCATCACCTACGATACGTCCATCATGACCAGTGGAGGCGGATTACTCGGTGTAGTAGTAAGTATGGCTGCCTCAGCCATGAACACGGCAGCCACCGACTACACCGAAGTGGCCTATTCCTGCAACCAGGCCGCCATGTCCGACCTTCCGGCAGGTAAATACAGCCCGCTCTACGACACCGACCAACAAACCATGGCCGGTGCTAAAGAATTTAAAGCAACGATCAAAAAATAAACATGATACCCAATAGAAAATAGCGTACGGGATAACCGGTACGCTATTTTTTTTGCCTGAAATTTTTAATTTCCGGTTTTTTATATTTACCTTTGTCCCCGCAAAACATAATTAGGGGTGCCCGCTTCGGCGAGCTGAGATTATACCCTCGAACCTGATCCGGGTAATGCCGGCGTAGGAAAAGAGATAACCTTTCTCATTGTATTTCCCCCTATCTTATTGTTTGTCCGTCATCTGTTCTAATCCGTTTAACCCGCGTCATCCGCGTTCTATATTATTACAATTATGAAAAAACAGCTACTATTTTTATTATTTGTACTCCCCCTTGGGGGGCAGGGAGACCTTTTATTCGCCCAACGCCAACTCGACAGCGTGCTCATTAACGCCAGCCTTCCGGCAGCAAAAAAAGATCTGTCCATCGACGTGATCTATCCCACGGCCGAAGATAAACAAGCGGCCAAGGAACTGCCCTACATGCTGGAACTCATGCCCTCCGTTGTATCTTATTCCGACAACGGCACCGGCATGGGCAGCACCTCTTTCCGCATCCGCGGCACCGACCCCAGTCGTACCAATATCACTATCGACGGCATTCCGCTCAACGACGCCGAGAGCCAATCGGTGTTCTGGGTGAACATCCCCGGGCTGGGCGACATGGCCAAACGCATTACCATACAACGCGGGGCAGGTAGCGCCGCCTTCGGAACAGCCGCTTTCGGCGGGGCCATGGACATCAGCACCGGCGAAACATCCCAACGCACTTTCGCCGCCTTTTCCGGCTACTACGGCTCCTACAACTCCTGGAGCACCGGCGTAGCCCTTAGCACCGGCAACGTACTGGCAGGGCTCGCCCCTGCCACTTTTGACCCCTCTTCCGCCCCTGCCACTTCTGCCCCCTCTTCTGCCAATGCATGGACAGGGGCAAGCCCTGCCGGCCTTCCCTCCCTCTCCTTCGACGGCAACTACTCCCGCACCGGCAGCGACGGCTACCTCGAACGTAGCGGCGCCAACCAGCAAAGCGCCCGCTTAGCCGCCACCTTCAAAGGAAAAACCCAAACCCTCAAAGCCACCCTGCTCTACGGCGAACAACACACCCGGCTGTCATTCGACGGTGTGCCCTACGACTCTCTGAACACCAACCGCCGCTACAACCTGTCGGGCATCTACTACGACAGCGACGGGAATAAACAATTCTACGATAACGAAACCGACAATTACACCCAAACGCACGTTCACCTGCACTATACGCTACACGACATCGGACACTCCTGGCAACTGAACACCGCCCTCTTCTACACCAAAGGGCTGGGCTATTATGAGCAATACAAAGAGGAGGCCGGCCTGTCAAAATACGGCATTCCGGACCAAACCATTAACGGCGCCACCTACACAAAGAGCGATCTCATCCGCCAAAAAGGATTGGATAACGATTTCTACGGCCTTAATATTTCGGCCAACTACGCCCGCAACCGCTGGCAAATCAACCTGTCGGCCGGAGGAAACCGCTACGAGGGCGGCCACTACGGCAAAGTAGTATGGACACAACGCAATGCCGGCGACCTCGACTATAACCGCCACTGGTACGACAACACCGGCACTAAAAGCGAATTCAACACCTTTGCCAAAGCCGCATACAGGTTTAACGATAATTTGTCGGCCTACGCCAACCTGCAATACCGCTACGTATATTTCAAAATGTATGGCGAAGACGATGATTTCTACGAGCGCGGACAATTGTTCCTCGACACCACTTACACCTGGAATTTCCTGAATCCGCAGGCAGGGCTGCAATTCATGGCGGGCAATCACCGTGCCTATGCTTCCTTTGCTATGGTAGGCCGCGAGCCCAACCGCAGCGACCTGAAAGACGCCGAAAAAAACGGTATCCACACCCCGCCCGCCGCCGAAACCTTGTATGACTACGAAGCCGGCTACGGCTACTACGGCGAATATGGTGCCATTGGCGCCAACCTTTACTACATGCACTACCATAATCAAATCGTAGCCACCGGCCGCGTGAACGACGCCTACCGCTTCATCATGGAAAACGCGGAAAAAAGTTACCGCATGGGACTGGAACTCTCCGCCTCATTACGTTTATCGCCTGTATTCCATATTGAAGGTAATTTGACCGTCAGCCGTAATAAACTACAAGACTACACCAA
>QMCD01002073.1_pt1 | contig 11423 bp, 9 predicted proteins | sample 1821841 | NCBI WGS metagenome assembly QMCD01 (sample SAMN01991225, study PRJNA193472) | Termite gut metagenome, whole genome shotgun sequencing project. | isolation source: worker | host: Macrotermes natalensis | reverse complement strand
CAGATGTATGTGAATTACTACGACCGAAAAGAGAAATTAGCAGAAGAGAACCCTACTATCGGTATTCTTCTTTGTGAAACAGCCAATCAAACGCTGGTAGAACTTACTTTGCCCGAAAATGCCAATATTTATGCTACTCAATATGCGCTCTATCTGCCTGATAAGATGCTGATACAGAATAAACTCAAAGAGTGGGTAGAGGAATATAATAATGAAAGAGGAGGTAATAATGGATAAATTGCATAATAGAGAACGAATAAAATATATTGTAAATCGAATTTATTTTTTACCATAAAAAAAAGAAAAGAAAAAAGAGAAAGAAGGTTTCAATATATTGATAATCAGATATATTTTCTTTTTTCGAGAAGTAAAATAAAAAAAGAAAAATTATTATTTTTATGACATACTCAATTTTCGCGCCAAACAATAGGGAGATTAACGCCACCGTTCAGCTTCCCGCCTCCAAAAGCATCAGCAACCGCGCACTGATTATTCACGCACTGAGCTATGCCGATGAGCAGATACACAATCTTGCCGACTGCGACGATACGAATGTATTAATAAACGCTCTTCGATCGAACGAACAGACATTTGATATTGGAGCCGCCGGCACAGCGATGCGTTTTCTCACGGCATTTTTATCCAAAATCGTGGGTGAGTGGATAATTACGGGAAGCGAGCGAATGAAACAGCGCCCGATTTCCATTTTGGTAGATGCGCTAAACAAACTCGGCGCAAAAATCGAATACACGGAAAAAGAAGGTTTCCCGCCTTTGCGCATACACGGAAGCGCACTGTTGGGCGGTAAAATAGAGTTGGACGGAAGCGTCAGCAGTCAATACATCTCGGCACTACTGATGATTGCACCGACAATGCGCGACGGGTTGACGTTGAAACTGACAGGAAAAATTATTTCCAAACCCTATATTTACCTGACATTAAAATTGATGGAAGAGTTTGGCGTGAAAGCCTCGTGGACAGACAATGTGATTACTATTCCACCGCAAGAATACAAGCCAACGGATTACACAGTGGAATCCGATTGGTCGGCAGCGTCGTATTGGTATGAACTGTGCGCCCTTTCGCAAAAAAGCGAGATAAAACTTTTGGGATTGCATAAAAACAGCTATCAAGGAGATGCGAAGGTGGTGGAGATTTTTTCTTTGCTGGGTGTTCGCACGAAATTTCAGAAAAACGAAGTCATTTTGACCAAAAGCAATGAATTGACGGAGAAACTAATTTACAACTTCACCGACCAGCCCGATTTAGCACAAACGGTGGTCGTTACTTGCTGTTTCCTGCAGGTTCCTTTCCGTTTTACCGGCTTACAAAGCCTTAAAATAAAGGAGACAAACCGTGTAGAGGCATTGCAAAATGAGTGCAGGAAACTTGGCTTCATCCTTGAAGAACCCGCCGAAGGCATTCTCGAATGGAATGGCAAATGTTGTGATGCAGAACTCAATGCAGTCATAAAAACCTACGAAGACCACCGTATGGCAATGGCATTTGCGCCGGCGTGCCTGAAAACGGGCGAAATCCAAATCGAAAACCCGATGGTGGTAACAAAATCGTATCCGGATTATTGGGAAGATTTGCGGGCTGCCGGAGTGGTTGTGAGTGAGAAGTAATGAGTGAGAAGTAATAGATCGGCTGAAACCTGTTAGGTTTTCAAAACCTAACAGGTTTTCTTAGCAACAAATAAAGACAACTTGACTGCCCTCATCTCCATATCGCTTCTCTTCTTCTACACCCTCTTAATCCTTCTCTTTGAAAGAGGTTGGAAACGAATGCCCTTATTTTCTGCGAAAGAAAAAAACATCACACCTCTTCCATTCCTGTCTGTTATCGTCTGCGCACGAAACGAAGAGCAAAACTTGCCGGATTTATTGCAATTAATTAAAAATCAATCATATAAAAACTTTGAGCTAATCATTGTAAACGACCATTCCACCGATGAGACCGAATTTATTGCTCATTCTTTCACAACAGAAAATCCGAATTTCAGCGTAATAAATGCTCAAAAAGAAGGTAAAAAAAATGCTCTGAAAGAAGGAATCGCAGCAAGTCGCGGCGAGATTATCGTGCAGACCGACGCCGATTGCATCCCTGCGGAAACGTGGCTTGAAACAATTACTGCCTATTTGGCTGAAAATGAGAGCGACCTCGTAATCGGCGCCGTAAAAATGAAGGCAAATTCCGTATTTGAAGAGATGCAGGCATTGGAGTTTATGAGTTTAGTTGCCTCCGGCGCAGGCGCAGCGGCAATGGCTATGCCGGTTATGTGCAACGGAGCCAACCTGATTTACAGACGTTCTCTTTGGAACGAAGCGGTAAGCGCGCAACACGAAGAATTTGTATCGGGCGACGATATGTTCCTGCTTTTGGCGGCTAAAAAGTTAAAAAAGAAAATTTCTTTCCTGAAATCAGTCGAAGCGATTGTGACAACAAAAGCCCAACCAACCGTTTCCGGTTTTCTGCGCCAACGCCGGCGTTGGGCTTCCAAGAGCGCCGGATATCGGGATTTAGCGGTGCTATCGACAGCTTTCGCGGTATTTGGGCTGGCAGTTCTTCCATTTGTTTTGCTACTGGCGGGAAATTTTAAATTACTGCTGTTTGTTTTCCTTTGGAAAGGGCTGATTGACTTCTTTTTCCTCTCTTCCGTCGCCTCTTTTTTTGATTTGCAGAAATGCCTGAAATGGACTTTTCCCGTAGCGGTGGTTTATCCGTTTTATATCGTTTATGCAGCTTTTACGGGACTTTCGAGGAGAAAGAAGTGGTAACTTTTTGAATGTGAATAAATCTCAGTGAAAAAAAATCACTATATTTGCCTGCATTGTAAGTGAAAATGTTTGTACCATGAACACAAAAATAGTTTCCGGATTTATCCTTTTTTTCTTGGTATTTTCGACCAAGTCCGTTTTTTGCGTAGAAAAATTTGTATTCAATACAGTCGACAAGCCTGATTATTTTTCATTAATCGAAAAAGGTCAGCCGATTCAGGTAATTTCGGATGCAGCTGACTTTCCGGGTGTGCTTCGGGCGGCAAATGATTTGAAAGACGATTTCAGAAAAGTTACGGGGATTTTGCCGGCAACATCCGGAAAAACCGCTATTATTGTTGGTACGGTTGGAAAATCGCCTGTCATAGACCAGCTGCTTAATCAAGGAAAAATTACGAAGAAAGAATTGTTTGGCAAGCGCGAAAAATTTATTATTACTCTTGTTGATAATCCATCTTCCGGTATCGAAAAAGCGTTGGTTATTGCCGGTAGCGACAAACGGGGAACGATTTATGGCATTTACGAACTTTCGAAACAAATCGGCGTTTCACCGTGGTACTGGTGGGCGGATGTACCTGTTATGCAGCAAAAAAATCTTTATGTTCAGCCGGGCATTTATACCGACGGTGAACCTGCCGTAAGGTATCGCGGTATTTTTATTAACGATGAAGCGCCGGCATTTCAAGGTTGGTGTAATGAAAAATTCGGCGGTGTCAATTCCGGAATGTATGTGCATGTATTTGAATTGATTTTACGCCTGAAAGGGAATTTCCTCTGGCCTGCCATGTGGGGTAATGCGTTCTTTGACGATGACCCTGCCAACGGCGCTTTAGCCGATGAAATGGGTATTGTTATCAGCACTTCGCATCACGAACCGTTGGGACGCGCTCACGACGAATGGCGCCGTTACGGACAAGGCGTCTGGAATTACGAAAAAAATCCGAAAGTATTGCAGGAGTTTTGGCGCGGCGGTATGGAACGTATGAAAAACTTTGAAACGGTTGTTACTGTCGGTATGCGCGGCGATGGTGACGAGCCGATGAGCGAAGGGGCTAATATCGCCCTGTTACAAAATATTGTAAAAAACCAGCGTAACATCATCTCGCAAGTAACAGGAAAGAAAGCGGAAACAACGCCGCAAGTTTGGGCATTATATAAAGAAGTGCAGGATTACTACGACAAGGGAATGCGTGTTCCCGATGATATTACATTGTTGCTTTGCGACGATAACTGGGGAAATATACGCAAGCTTCCCAACATTAATTCGCCTAAACGCAAAGGCGGATATGGTATGTACTACCATTTCGACTATGTGGGCGGACCTCGCAATTACAAGTGGATAAACGTCAGTCAAATCCAGCGGGTTTGGGAACAGATGAATTTAACTTATGAACACGGTGTTGACCGGATTTGGGTGGTTAATGTCGGCGATTTAAAACCGATGGAATTCCCAATCAGCTTCTTCCTTGATATGGCTTGGAATCCCAACCGGTTTAATGCAGGTAACTTGCTTCAATATACCGAAGAGTGGTGCGCGCAACAGTTCGGAGAAAAATATGCGAAAGAGTCTGCCCGGTTGATTGATCTGTACACTAAATATAATAGCCGCGTAACTCCCGAATTATTAGACGATAAAACGTTTAGCTTAGACAATTATAACGAGTTTGAAACGGTTGTGAACGATTACAAAGAGTTGGCATTCGATGCTCTCCGGCTTTATAATCTGCTGCCGGGCAAATGCAAAGACGCTTTTGACCAGTTGGTTTTGTTTCCCATCAACGGAATGTGCAACCTTTATGAAATGTATTACGCAGTTGCCATGAATAAGCGTTATGCTGCTTTGGATGATATACGCGCAAATGCTTTTGCCGACAAAGCGAGGGAGTGTTTTGACCGTGATTCGCTCATCACGGTTCATTACAACGAACAGATAGCCAATGGTAAATGGGCGCATATAATGGATCAGATACGCATTGGGTATAGCATTTGGCAACAGCCTGACCGGAGAATAATGCCGGAAGTAAAACATGTTCAACGCGAAGAAACGCCGAAAGAAAAAAGATTTGTCGAAAACGCCGGTTATATTTCCATCGAGGCGGTACATTTTGCGCGCTCGCAGGCAAACGACAGAATCCGTTGGGAAATCATTCCGAACTTGGGACGGACATTATCGGCTGTAACCACTTTCCCGCAAAACGCTTATCCGCAAGTAAAAGAAAATATATATCTGGAATATGATTTGCAAACTGTCTCTTCGGGCGAGGTCGAAGTTGAGGTTTTTTTATCTCCGACGTTGAATTTCAACGCGAATAAAGGTTTGCGCTATGCCCTTTCGTTTGATGGAGGCATTACGGAAGAGATTGTTAATTTCAATGGCCGTTACGATGGTTCGCTGGGAGAATGGCAGGGAGAACGGATCATTCGTTCTACTACCAAAATGTCTGTTCCGAAAGCCGGCAATTGCACGCTTCGTATCCGCGTCCTTGAACCGGGAATTGTCTTTCAAAAAATCATTCTCAATTTCGGCGGTCTGAATTCCAGTTATTTAGGCGCTCCGGAAAGCCAGATATTGCAGTAGTCTACAAACAAAGATTACAACGGCTTTTTTGTAATTATCTGCTTATATCACCGTCAGTAAGGTTTATAAACACAGAAACACAAAAAACACAAAATCGCGTTTGTTTTTTGTGTTCTTTGTGTTTCCAGTCTTCCGTTTTTGCCGCAATATCCAAACCTATTTTTCCAGCACTTGTATCAACCTGCTTATTTGCGAATCTTTCTCGCGCAATTGCTCGTCTTTTTTCTGCAAGATGCGATTCAGTTCTTCGATATTTTTCTCCAATGCGGAAATTTTATTTTCGTACTTTATCTGCGGCTCTTCCAATACAGAAACTCCTTCAGCTTCTTTGTATGTCTTTTTGACTTTTGGCTTGCTGATCAACATCTCGCCCTTGCCGGTAAGCAGCCACGCGGGATTCAAATCAGGATAGATTCTTAAGATTTTCGCCAATTTATCCGCCCCGATAGACCCACCCGAACGTAACGGCTTGACCAATGAAGCGTTAGACATCCCTACACTTTTTTCAAATGTGGATATTTTTATCTTCTTATAATCTATATATTCTTTTAACCGACGGATCATAAAATTATTTTTAGAAAAAAAACTAATATTTCTCTTTGTAATTAGAATATTTTCTTTATCTTTGCATTGTTTCAGACAAATTTAAGTAAAATTTAATACGCAAAAATAAAAGAGTGAAGAAAAATAATGCAAAAGAGTGAATTTTTAAAGAAATTTTCACAAAATAGTCCACGCCGTCGTGTAATCATCTTCTTGTATTAGGGTACACCACAATTTCAACAAATACACAGAGAAGAATTTGATTCCGTAATGGCGTGGACTAATTGTATTCTTTTGCCGACTGCCTTTTTTATTATATCTTTGTCGCAAAGAGATTTCAGCGTTTTTATGCCCGAAGAAATTAAACTACATACCGATACCATTGCCGAACCGGAGATAGCAATTGATTCGTTATTTTTGCCGTATCCGTATGGTATTATTTTAGCGGAAGACAGTTGTGCGGTTTCTTCGTCCGTTTCCGGGTATTGGGCAATTTGGCAAAACCCATCTGGTTTCAACGCACATTTATTTAATTTGTTACCCCCAAAAAAAACACATTCTATCAAAGAGATGTATCCGGGGCAGGAAGGCACGCCTGTTCATCGAGGAATCCAGACGGAAGTGTGGTTTACGCCGTTGTTGTTTTTAATGTTTATCGGATACGGATTGGTCTTTTTTCGTAAAAAGAAGTTATTGCTTCAGGATATGAAGGAATTTTTTATGCTGTTTCTCAAAAGCGGCGCGTTCAAGAAAAATACATTTACCGATAATTACCGCTCAAAGGTTGTACTGACGTGCGCCGGAATTATTAATATTTCGCTATTCGCTTTTTTCGCCTTAAGCCGGCAGCCGTTTAATCATGATACGGAAAGTTACCTTTTGACTTTCGCATTGCTTTTAGCTGCTACAACATTGTATCTGTGGTTTAAAATTACGATGATTAAACTGCTTAGCTTCGTTTTTTTCGACAAGAAAACTTCTTTTATCTGGCGGAAAACATTCTACTCGCTGGTTCGTTTTGGGGGTATCTTGCTGATACCGATTGTATTACTTCTCGCTTTCAATTCGGAAACGTGGACAATGCCGGTTGTTTATACGGGGCTTTTTTTCTGTATTTGCCTGCTGATTTTTTATATATCCAAAATAATCGCGTTTTTTTTCAGGGATGTTTTTTCTTTATTCTATTTGATTTTGTATCTTTGCACGCTGGAAATTTTACCCGTTTTAATATTCTTGAACGAGTTAATTAACATAGTAACAATATTTTAATTAAATCAATGCGATGCAAAAGATAAAAAACATATTGGTATCCCAACCAAAGCCTGTTACAGAGAAGTCGCCTTATTTTGATATTTCCGAAAAATACGGTGTCAAAATAGATTTCAGACCTTTTATAAAAGTGGAACCAGTACTTGCGAAAGAGTTTCGCCAACAGAAAGTTTCGATTCTTGACCACACGGCAATTGTCTTCACGGCAAGAACCGCGATTGATCATTATTTCAGACTGTGCGATGAGATGCGGATAACCGTTCCGGAAACAATGAAATACTTCTGTATTTCCGAGTCGGTTGCCCTCTATATACAAAAATACATTCAGTATCGCAAACGCAAGATATTTTTCGCACAAACGGGAAAAATTGAGGATTTGATGGTTGTAATCAATAAACACGCGAGTGAGAAATATTTAGTTGCCGTATCCGATGTGTATGATACCAATAAATCAGTGTCCGAAAATCCGAAAGATGACATTATTGCACTATTATCCGAAAGCAATGTCTTTTACACAAAGGCGGTTATGTACAAAACGGTCAGCACCGACTTTACGCAAGATAAGGATTTCAACTATGATATGCTGGTCTTTTTCAGTCCGTCGGGAATCGCTTCCTTATTCAAAAATTTTCCTGATTTTGAACAAGGCGAGGTGAAAATCGGCTGTTTCGGAGGCACTACCGTAAAAGCGGCCAAAGATGCCGGATTGCGAGTTGACGTAGAAGCGCCGAATCCAAACGCACCGTCAATGACTGCTGCTCTGGATCAATACATCAAGGAATTTAACAAGAAAAAATAGTTGCCGGAACTTAAAAACACATTTCCAAAGGCGGAACATCTATGCGGAAAAACCGCCATAGACCGGTTGTATGCGGAGGGAAACGCATTTTTATCCTATCCGGTGCGTGTTGTTTTCCGGACTTCCGGAAAGGGAGACGTGCCTGCTCGTTGCCTGATAAATGCGCCGAAGAAAAAGTTTAAGCGAGCGACAGACAGAAACCGCATAAAGAGGCAAATCCGCGAGGCATACCGCAAGAACAAACATGAACTTTACCGTTTATTGAACGAAAAAGATTATCAACTGCACGTGTCAATAACCTATATTGGCGATAAAATTGAGACGACTGCTTTTGTAGAGAAAAAAACAAAAGGCGCTCTTGTCAAACTCATCGAAAAACTGGTATGAAAGCGCACGAAAAATCCGGAAAAAAGTCAATTTGGATCAGCATATTCACTTTTCCGCTTCTACTGCCCATTCTATTTTATAAATATTGTATCTCGCCGTTGAAACCGCCCTCTTGCCGGTTCACGCCTACTTGCTCCGAATATGCGCTTGTTGCATTGAAAAAACACGGCCCGATTAAGGGATTTTTGCTGACTGTCAAAAGATTATCCCGCTGTCATCCGTGGGGAGGAAGCGGATACGATCCTGTGCCGTGAAATTATTTTACATAAAGAAAAGGTAGGCCACCAAAATAGCCGCTACTACGCCGCCAAAATCTGCAACCAACCCTGCCGTCACGGCATACCTCGTTTTTTTGATTCCTACCGATCCGAAATAAAGAGCGATAATGTAGAACGTCGTATCGGCAGCTCCCTGAAATATGCAGGAGAGGCGACCAACAAACGAATCCACCCCGTTTGCAATCATCGACTCCACCATCATCGCTTTGGCGCCGCTGCCGCTGAGCGGTTTCATCAATGCGACGGGAAGCGCATCTACAAAATCCGTATTAATCGGAAAAAGCGAGAAAACCAATCGAAATCCTTCTATCAAGTAATCCATTGCTCCCGATGCGCGAAATACGCCGATGCCCACGAGCATTCCGATCAGATAAGGCATTACCTTTACTGCTGTATCAAATCCCGATTTGGCGCCTTCAATAAAAGCGTCATACACATTCACTCTTTTGTAGAGAGCGCCGCCGATGAATGCAATAATAATACCGAAAAGCAGGGCGTTGCTCATCACTTTGGAAACGGTAATCATTGTTTCTTTATCCAGTTGGGAAAAACAGTAAACAATCAAGCCGATTATCAGCGTGATGGAGCCGAGCCACCCGACAACCGTTTTGTTCCAAAGATTCAGTTTTTGCCGGATGCCGACATAGATAATCGCCGTCAGAGTAGAAACATACGTAGCGATGAGCAACGGAACGAAAATATCCGTCGGGTTTGCCGCTCCTAAAATGGAACGTTGCGCCATAATTGCAATCGGGATTAAGGTCAGCCCGGAAGTGTTGATTGCCAAAAACATAATCTGCGCATTGGAAGCGATATCCTTTTGCGGATTCAGCTCCTGCAATCCGTTTATCGCTTTCAGTCCCAATGGCGTTGCCGCATTGTCCAATCCAAGCATATTTGCTGAAAAATTCATCAGCAACTGCCCGTTTACCGGATGATTTTTGGGTATTTCGGGAAATAATCTGGAGAAAAACGGTCCGATGATTCGTGACAAAAAATTGATTGCGCCGGCTTTCTCCCCGATATTCATCAATCCCAGCCAAAGAATCATCACGCCACCCAAAGGCAGCGCAATTTTCATTACTGCCATTTCGGACATCTCGAAGGTGCTTGTTACAATTCGCTCAAAGACAGCAAAATCGCCAAAAACAAAACATTGTACTAATGCCACCAGCATAGCGACAAGAAAAAATCCGACCCAAATATAATTTAATATCATTTTTCTTCACGTTTTTTTATATGTACAAAAATAAGGAAAGTTTTGGCGAAATATGCAAAGATGCTGTTCGAATTTATTAATCTGAGTTTGAATTAGATATTCGAATGACTGGACAAAAAAATGATATGAAAAAAAATGATTATCAGCAATATTTCCCTCAGTATCAAAATCAATGAATTTTATAAACACAAAGGCACAAAGAACACGAAGTTGTATTTATTTTCTTTGTGTACTTCGTGTTCTTTGTGCCTTTGTGTTTACTATTTCTCGTTAGGGGCAATATTGCTGATAAACATTAAAAAATGGGTAAATTGTTGGTTTTTATGCGGATTTATGATGTAAATCAATATGTTCGATGATTTGTGAAAGTTGAAATATCGAACAGATACACCCCGTAGAGACGTTGCATGCAACGTCTCTACACGAAGAGCAGTTCAAAATATGAACATTTTATTATTAACACAACAGCAGCTTTATAAACCTCTTTAGCAGATAATAAATGTACCTCTTGATAAAAAATATGGATAAATATTCAACTGTTATTATTGACGGCACTACGGATTGCAAACCGCTTTTTTGATTATAATTGTTGTCATCATTACTTTTATTTCATCAATTTCAAAATAACGCTCTGAACAAATCATTCAAATTAGCATAGACTAAGAGTGTAAGTAAAAATGCCATTCCTGCCATTTGCGCTATTTCCATAAGCCGCTGGCTTGGTTTGCGACGCGTGATTACTTCGTAGAGAAGGAATAAGACGTGTCCGCCATCGAGTGCCGGAATAGGAAGGATATTCATAAATGCCAAAATGACGGAAAGAAGCGCGGTCATCTCCCAAAATGCCTGTGCATTGAAAGGAACCGGAAACATACTCGCAATCATACCGAAGCCGCCAATGCTCTCGACTCCCTCTTTCGTGAAAACGTATTTCATATCGCCCACATACCCAGTCAGTTTTTTTATACCTTTTTCAATGCCGGCAGGAATGGATTGGGCAAAATTATAGGTTATTTTTTGCAAGGGATACAATTCGTCGAGCGTTTTCATATAAACTCCCACCTTGCCTTTGTCGTCGGGAACGACTGTAATTTTCTCCTCTTTTCCTTGACGGATAAGCGTCAAAATTACGGGCAGTTCCTTGTGTTTGGCAAAAGCCGTGATGCAATCGGGGAGAAATGCAACCGAATCATTGACCGCCGTCACGCTGTCGCCGCGCATCAATCCGGCACGTTCGGCAGGCGAATCTTTCATTACCGACTTAACCACAAACGGAACGCGGAACGCGGCAAAGCCTTGTTTATCCTGCAACAGGCGCGTCATAAAATCGTCGGGAACAGAGACTGCGGCAGTATCTCCGGCTCTCAATACTTTTACCTCTTTTGATTCGAGTATTTGTCGAAATGTGCTTTCGTCAAACCGCTTCAACTCAACCCCGTCAGCCGAAAGCAGCACATCTCCGTCCCGGAATCCGATGTTTTTAGCCGTTTGGCTAAATTCCATCCCGGTTGTGACATCTTGCAGCCGCACATACTCTTCGCCCCAATGGAAAAGGATTCCGGCGTAGATA
>QMCD01005158.1_pt1 | contig 11428 bp, 10 predicted proteins | sample 1821841 | NCBI WGS metagenome assembly QMCD01 (sample SAMN01991225, study PRJNA193472) | Termite gut metagenome, whole genome shotgun sequencing project. | isolation source: worker | host: Macrotermes natalensis | reverse complement strand
CGAAACGGTAAAACGCCTTGCCTTTTGCCAGAAAGCCTCCCTTATCCTTGCCCACAGAAAAGCCGAGGATATTTATATTGAATCCGCCGGGGATTGACTCTTATACTCAATGTCAACAACTTAAGCAAAAAACGAATAGCTATCTAATCATAAGTGGTCAGTAAGCAGTGGTCAGTGGTCAGATTTCTGGTAACTGGCGTCTGGAATCTGGAATCTTATTGTATAGTAAAATCTCTTAAGTTGTTACCATTGCTCTTATACTATTACAAAACAAATCAGGAGTGTTCTTTAAGGATGCTCCTGATTTGTTTATAAATTTATTAATTAAGTTAAACAGTGTTAAATATAGTTTAATAATAATTGACTTTCAAGCTGTTTTGTGCTATGATAAACAAAATCGGCAAAATTAGTTTTACCGGCAGTATCTGTCTTTTTAAAAGAATAATTAATTTAGTACCTTGTACCACCTTAAAGTTAAAAAATAATAATAAAAATTATACCGCCGCAGGCGGTATACCTGCATTGTTAATTGTTAATTGTTAATTGTTAATTATAACCAGCCGCTGTAAGGAGAAGTGTAAATGCTTGAAAACGCTTTAAAAAACACTAACCGCGCCTTTAATTACAAGGAAATCACAAAACAACTGGAATTCAGCCTCTCGGAACTTCAAATCAAGCTCAGGGACAAAAAGCTCCCCGTTATAATCCTGATTGAGGGTTGGGGCGCTTCGGGCAAGGGTTCCCTTATAGCCGATATGATAAAAATGCTTGACCCCCGGTTTTTTAAGGTACGCACCACAGTAGAGGCAAACGAAGCCGAAAGGCGTTATCCCCTGATGAAACGCTTCTGGGTAAACATCCCCGAATACGGTCTTATTTCCATAATGGACAGAAGCTGGTACCAGGAGCTTGCAATTGCTAAAATAGAGCAGGGTATTTCAGAAAACGAATATAACCGGCGTATTAACGAGGTTAATAATTTCGAACGCCAGCTTCGCGACGACGGATATTTAATAATTAAGCTGTTTTTGCATATTTCAAAATCCGAACAGAAACGGCGTTTTGTCAAGCTGAGGGACGACAGCTCTACAAAATGGCGCGTTACCGAAAAGGACAAGCGCAGGAATAAGAATTACGACGCATATTACACTCAGTTTGACGATATGCTTGAAAAGACTAATACGCCGTATTCACAGTGGAAGGTTGTAGATTCAACTGATAAGCAGTTTACGCGTTTCACCATGTTCAATATAACAGTAAGCCAGATTACCAACGCCGTTAATATACAGTACCCCCGACGTGAAATTATCCCGGCGGAAAGCCTGTTCAAGCTGAAAGCCGTTCCGCAGCTTTCCGGTGTCAGCCTGGAAAGCAAATCCCTCAGCGAAAAAAAATACGCTGAGGAACTAAAAAAACACCAGAAAGAGCTTTCAAGGCTGCACGGCAGGATTTATAAAAGGAAAATCCCGGTCGTCATTGTTTTTGAAGGCTGGGACGCCGCCGGAAAGGGAGGCACAATAAAGCGGATTGCTTCCTCGCTTGACCCCCGCGGATATGAAGCCGTCCCGGTAGGTTCCCCCGATAAAAAAGAACTGAACCGTCATTATTTATGGAGGTTCTGGAATTATATCCCCAAAACAGGTCATATTACCATCTTCGACCGTTCCTGGTACGGGCGCGTGCTGGTTGAGAGGGTTGAAAAGCTTACCCCGGAAGAACGCTGTAAAATGGCTTACCGGGAAATTAACGAGTTTGAAAGGGAGCTGACCGACAGCGGCGTAACGGTGATAAAATTCTGGCTTCAAATCGACCGGGACGAACAGCTCCGGCGTTTTGTCGAACGACAGGAAACCCCTCATAAGCAATGGAAAATCACCGACGAGGACTGGCGTAACCGCGATAAGTGGGATTTATACGAACCTGCGGTCAATGAAATGCTTTATAAGACGTCAACGGTCACGGCTCCGTGGAATATCATCGAAGCAAACGATAAAAAATACGCACGGATTAAATGTATGAAAATTATTATTGATACTTTAAATGATGTTCTGAAAAAAGACTGAACCGTTTCATTTTAGTAATGGTAAGTAAAGTTAATTTAAAAAGCTTGACATTATAATTTAAAAGTTGTATAATATAATAAAGGGTATACCGATAAACGGTTGACCCTAAAAGCTAATAATTATTTAAATAACCGTTAACTTTGAGAGTGCTGACGGTTATTTTCTTTTATACGTGTTCTGGATTATCTGAACTATGTTGCAGATAACGAGAGCCAGAGTTAAAAACTCCATCCACGTCATAAGTATCACCCCCTTTATAAAGTTGAATGTATAACATTCAACCCGGGAGTGGTCAACCGCCTGCCGTATATTTTTGTATACCCCTTATTATATATTTATAATACTATATTTTTAAGCTTTTGTCAATAATAACTTATACAGTTCCCATTAAAACACTTAGGACGACTTAACGCGCTATATTTTGTTTTCCGGCGTACTCTTCAAGCAGTTCCTCAGCCAGCGCGGATTCAAGGCTGAACGAGTGGAAATCATTATTACGTTCAGGGTTGCGGTATTCGTACTCGAGGTACTCCCTTATTTTATCGCCTATTATTTCATTGTCCGCATACGGAATTGCCGCAATTACCGCCGCGTCCGAAAGTTCTACGCTCATATGGTATATATCAAGCCTGCTTATACTGCCGTTTAAATAACCCTTGATGTTGTAACCGGCTATACGGTAATCGATATTTGAAAAGCAAAGCCCTGAAAGCATTATGACAAACGCAACGAACATCCAGATATACATTTTATAATCCGGCTTATAGGTTTTAACGAGTATGAATATAAAGAGAATAAAGAGCAGAACCATGAACCAGGAGGTGTAAACCCGCAGGTGGGTAAGTCCGTTTTCTCCGATATACATTACCATTTTGCTTAGCGCCGTTACTATCAGAACGAGCGATGATACTATGATAAATACCGTGAAGAATTTTATGCCGCCGGGTTTTCTTCCGTCTGAACGGGGACAAAACAGATTCAGACCCGATATAATACAAAGGTTTATAGCCGATACGGCTGAAAGCTCGAAAAATCCCCGGCGCGCATATTCCGCATATGAATACCCCTCGGGAAGAACGCCGGAAAATGCCGAAATAAAATAATTGAGCGAAACAAAAAAGAAAATTATATAAAGTATGCATACCGGCGTTACGGCGGAATAAAGCGTTACCGCCGATATGCCTTTTTTATTCAGCTTCGGATTTAAGCGGACTTTACCTGCGTCCGTTCTCATCACGCCGAAAAGATAACAGGCAAAAATAACCGAAAAACCGGCTTGAAACAATATTAATATAATTTCACCTGAATCCTCAGGGAGTATATTTTCTATAATATCGCTGAACATGTTGTCGGCGTTCATCAGCAGGCTTCCGACTATAAAAGTGCAGGGTAATGCTATAACCAGTCCTGCCGCTATATTTTTCATAAGTACGGCGGCATTGTTCTTTTTTAAAGGATGCTTTAAAGCCGAACCCAATTCGGTAAAATTCCCGAACGGCTGCTTAAAAACAGCCTCAGTCATTTCAAGGGGGAACTCATCCGGAAAAGGCTTCCTGCCGCATATAATTATAAACACCGTATACGTTGTCAAAAGCACGGAGAAAGCGCCTGAAAGCAGCCTGATATCCGTATTTGACGAAATCAGGAATCCTATGTTGAATAAAACCGCCAAACAGAAAAGTATACAGTGGGATGTCCTGATTTTATACTTTTTAAAGCTAAGGTAAGTTATATCCAAAGCCATAACCCCAAGATTGAACACAATTGTAATATTACCCATGAAAATAATACTGAAAAGCCTGACGAACACGAATGATATAATAATCAGACCCAAAGCCGTCATGCTTTCAAAAAATGAATACTCCTTTTCAGGAAGGCCGGGCTTATAAATTAAATTATCTTCCATACCAAACTCCGTTCCGCCGCCTGATAAGCGGCATTTTAATCAAATCTAAGCGTTATTAAACGATAATTTATGATTTATTCAAAGTTATTCTTATTCCTGAGTTAGTTCAGTCGTTTTCCCGGTATTCAAGTATGTCCCCGGGCTGGCATTCAAGCTCCCTGCACAGGTTTTCAAGCGTCGAAAACCTTATTGCCCTGGCTTTGCCTGTTTTAAGGACGGATAAATTCGCCGGGGTCAATTCAATAGCTTTCGCAAGGTCGTTGGATGAAACCTTACGTTTTGCCATCATAACGTCAAGATTAATAACAATAGGCACTTTACCATCCCCTTTTATATCGTATATTCGTTTTCTTCCTTGATTTCAGCTGCCATTTCAAAAATATTCTTTACAACGCGGACTATCAGCCCCAGAAAAGCAGCCGCGGCGGCAACCATTAAGCTAAGCGGGCGTATAAACCCGAACACCGTAAATGCCAGGGCTTCCAAAAAGCAAAGATATGACACAAAACGTATCATTTTTATATTTTGGACTGCAAAAATCTCGCCTTTTCTTATATTCCTTAAAAGCCTGTCAAGTATAGCCAATGCGAAAAGCGCGGTTATACATGCGGAATAAGCAAGCAGAATCAGCGGCAGCAGAATACTGTCCGTTCCGTATTTTACAATCTGATAATTATCATATACCTTCATGAAATACGGTATGACCGCAAGCATAAGAATAATAAAAACAAACAAAAACCTTGTCAGAACTGCCGATATTAATGCGGAATTAATTCTTGACATATATAACCGTTCCTTTCATAAAACACAAACCCGCAGTTTGAAGAATTAATCTTTCAAGCTTACACTCAGTTCGTTTTCTGTATTATACCACATCATTTTTTGTTTGTCAATAGTTAATTATCGTTTTTCGATATTTTTTATACATTTAATAATATATAATTTTTGAAATTCGATATTATCAGAAAACATAAAATCTGAAAATAATTTTTCTCTTGATTTGTCCTGATTCATCAGAAGCAAAAAAAAAATTTTTGCATTTATATATTAAATTATTTTTATACAATTATGGTATAATTAATTTAACACCCGTTTATAGTCGTTTAAAGTTATTCGGATTCCGCTGTTTTTGTACAGCTTAAGCACCGGCTCTTCATCCGTTATACGTATAACCAAGGTAATTGAAAGTCTTGAAAAATTTTTTATGACCATGAGTTTTGTTCAGGGGATGAAAAACCCTAAAGGGAATGTTTATATGAAATCTAAGATTTATCTTAATCAAATAGGTTATATTTCCCATATGCCGAAATCAGCCGCTTATACGGGAACGGGAAGCTTTTATCAGATTATAGAAGCCGTCTCAGGAAAACTCGTTTATTCGGGGACGATTCCGAAACCTGTTTCTGACGAAGCGTCGGGTGATAATGTTTCCCAGCTGGATTTCTCAACCTTTAATATGTACGGGAAATTTTTCATAAGAATCGGGCGGAGGCGTTCCTGTGACTTTATAATATCGGCTCATCCGTATAAGGATTTAAAAAACGCGCTTATAAAAGGCATGTATTATAACAGGTGCGGAAAAACGCACAGCGCTTATGCGGGCGAGTATGCCCATGAAGCCTGTCATACCGCCAGGGCTTTTCTGTTCGAGGATATAAGCAGGACGCTGGATGTTTCGGGGGGATGGCATGACGGCGGGAATTACTGCAAATATGTAACCACCGCCTGTACGCAGCTGGGGCATATGCTTTACGCATATCAGCTTTTTGCCGAAAGCTTCGCAGAAAAAATTTCAATTCCCGAATCGGGTAATAATATGCCCGATATACTTAACGAATGTAAAACCGAGCTTTTATGGCTGCTTAAAATGCAGGCGCGGGACGGAGGAGTTTATCACAAGGTAGGTTCGCTTGAAGCAAGCAGGCTTGTGCTTCCGGAGGATGACAAGGAAAAACAGTATGTGTTTCCCCGTTCGCATGAAGCAGCAGCCTACTTTACCGCTGTTATGGCTCTTTCATCAAGGATTTACCGCACATACGACAGCGGTTTCGCCGGGATTTTGCAGGACGCCGCGTTCAAAGGATGGATATGGCTCACTAATAATCCGGTATATGAAGCATATAACAACCCGTCTGTAGTAAGATATGTCACAGCGGGTGACAGACCGGTCAGCGACGGAAATAAGCCTTCAATGTTCTGGGCTGCCGCCGAGCTTTATTCCCTCAGCGGGGATAAGATATTTCATGATAATCTTGCCGAAGCGTATGACAGCGTGACAGGAATAGGGTTTACCCCGCAGAATGTTTCGGGATTCGGCGTTACCTCATATGTCCTTACAGCCAGGAAGACATCGGCGCATATAATAAACAAGATAAAACGGAATCTGAGAATAGCCGCGGATAACCTTTACTCGCTGTCGCAGAATACCGGCTATAAGGCGGCTCTTTCCCCTGAGGATTACATAATCGACAGCAACATGAAGGTTTTGTCCGACTCAATGCTTTTAATACTTTCATATAAGCTGCTGGACTGCGAGGATTATATTCATACCGTATTGAACCAGCTTAATTATCTGCTTGGGAAAAATGCCGTCGGCACTTGTTTTGTAACAGGTTTCGGAAATGAAAGCGTATATCATCCCCACCACAGGCTGTCGGCTTTCGACGAAATCGAAGCCCCGGTTCCGGGTCTCGTCGTCAACGGACCCAACCGCCATAAGGATGATGATTTTGCTAAATGGAACATTCCGCATAACACTCCCCCGGCAAAATCGTATATAGACAGCGGCTTGTGTTATTCAGCCAATGAAACGGCGTCCCACTGCGGTTCAGCCGCTGTGTTTGTTACAGCTTTCCTTGACGCTCTTGAAAAAAAATAAATATTATGTTATAATTTATAAATATGTTTTTTTCTTACAGACAAATATCATAAGAGGATGGTTATTCTATATGAAAATAAAAATAATCACATTGGCAGTATTGTCATTATTGTTTTGTACCGTTATTTTATCGGGCTGTGAAACCGATGTTTCACCGGCGGATACCTCAGCTCAGACTGATGCCGGTATTTCTGACCCGGCGGTTCAGGTTACTGAGGGAACTGTGACAAAAGCCGATGAAAATGAGCCCCAGCCCGGCGTTATGGTTGATATAAACGGGGAAATAAGCGAAAAAATGTATAAAAGGAGCCTTCTCAGCGAGGGTAACCTCGCAAGGCTTCACAAAGCGATGAAAAAGGCGGAGAGCGGCGAAAGCATAACGGTCGGCGTAATAGGCGGCTCAATCACCCAGGGGAGCAGCGCTTCGAATCCGCAGAACAGCTATGCTTCCAAATTCAGGGATACCTGGCAGAATATGTTTCCGTCCTGCGAGGTGAAATTCGTCAATGCCGGAGTAGGCGGAACTGATTCATACCTTGGCGTCCATCGCGCCGACAAGGAGCTTTTAGTTGAAAATCCCGATGTAGTCGTAGTTGAATTTTCCGTAAACGACTGGGATAAGACAATGAATAAATATTCGTATGACAGCCTTGTCAGGAAAATCCTTAACGCCGAATCATCCCCCGCAGTCATATTGCTTTTTATGACCATGGAAGACGGGAACAGCTTTCAGGAAACCCACAGGGAAATCGGAACGGCGTATGAACTCCCTATGCTGAGCTACCGTGAAGCCGTTATACCTGAAATCAGCGCGGGGAATCTTGTCTGGAAGGACATTTCCCCCGACAATATACACCCGAACGACGCCGGACACGGAATAGTAAGCCGTCTTCTTGAAAAATTCCTCAAAAATGTTTATGACGGTCTTGATGAAGCCCAGGACGGGGATACTGAATTCGACATCCCGGCTTTAACCAAGGACTATTACCGGGACGCCGCCCTTTATAACGCCTCGCAGATTACAGCCTCTTCTTCCGAGGGCTTTGAAATCGGGGAAAACAGGGTATACGGGCAGTATTCCGGCAATTTTGTCACAGAAACCGGAGGAACAATATCCTTTGACGTCGAATGCCGTAACTTCGGGGTCTTCTTCCTGCGGACAACCGACGGCAAAAGCGGAACCTATGAGGTTTATGTCGACGGCGAGCGCAAAGGCAGGATGGAAGCCGATTTTACAGGCGGGTGGGGCAATTACGGATTTACCCAGCAGTTTATAATCGGCAACGATACTTTGAAGCATAAAATAGAAATAAAACCGGCGGAGGGTTCCGAGGCTCTGGGGATTACAATTCTTTCCCTTATGATTAGCTGACAGGGGATTATTATAAAGATATGAAAAACAAAAAAAAGCTGTTTGCTTATAAAAGCGACAAGGTTAAGGGAATTTTTACCTTAGGCGCGGTTCTGTTTGTCATCCTGTGGCTTGTGCTTTGGCATTTATTTCCTATGGAATGGTATGCCGTTTTCTTCAACGATGTAGCCGGAAGCATAGTTCACCTCGTTCTGCTTGCCTGTGCGCTTTCAGTACCGATGTGCTTCGTCTTCAGTATTATTGCCAAAAATGACATACCGTTCGTAAAAACGCTGATTGCCAACATAATCTGCCTAGTAGCCCTTGATTATATATACTCGATTTTTTTTGCCAGCCGGTTTATTTTTGTTGTGCTTGTGTCCCTGGCTCATCTTGCGGTAAACATTTTTCTGTTCGGAACAGCCAAATCAAAGGACGGCAAGTCTGTTATTATTCCGATAAAAAGGCAGCCCCTCAATACTTTGGTTTGGGCTGCCGTTTATACGGTTATTATTGACGTAAGCGATATTGCCTTAATGCGCGTCATCGCGTTCATTTATTACGGACGGTGACGGGAATGCTAGCGGGAAGTTTACGGACAGACTGTAAATTATTTCTTCACCACAACACACTGCTTTCCGGCTTCTTCAAACCTTTTTAAAAAGGTTCCCTTGACATAGGGGATTATTTCCGTTTTGTCGTTGCAGTCCATAAAATAATAACATGCATTGTCATATCCGCACAGAACAAGGGTATGCGAATTGCCCAGCCACTGGTATTTCTCATTCGTGCCGTTTATGTACCATTCGGCAGGACTGCGGTAATTAAAGGGCTTCATATCCTGAGTCGCCCATACGATTATAGGAACCCCCTCGTCTATTAGCTTTTCTATATCGGCGGAATTCATTTCATAAAGGTCATATGCCCTGTATCCCGAATCCAGTGTTTTAAAATACTTATTCATCGCGTCTTTAACCACAGGAGCGAAACAGCCGTACCCCCAGGAAAAAGGGTCGCCCGCAAAAACCTTGTAAGGGTCGGGCCCGCGGCTGTCGCCGTTTTCGTCATATGTAAAGCTGTCGTCATAAACGAAATATTCCTCAGCCATAGTAACCTTGTCAATATCAAACCCCAGGTAATTCAGAACCGAAGCCGCAGCCGCTATTTCACAGCCTACGGGAAGCTCCGGGAACTGGTTTATTACCGGCATATCAATCGATACCTTTCCGAAAGAGCTTTCCGGCTTCTGATAATATTCACCAAGCTGTTCGACCGTGTATCCGTTATAAAGGGTATGGGGGTCGGCGTTAAGTTCCTCATAAAGGGCGATTTCATTCGCGCGGGATTCGTAAACCTGGTTGGTATAGGCATAATCCGTAATGAACGTAATAATAAGAACGGCTGTAAACAGCGCGCATACAAGCAGAGTGTTCCTCATTCCCGCACCCCTTAAAAATGAATATAATTATATATTTCATATTATAACATATTCCGTCTTGTTTTGCAATTGACGCACTCTGGTAAAATTTATGTTTAAGGATGGTTAAATCATATGAACGGTCTTGTTCTGGAGGGAGGCACCTTCAGGGGGATTTTTTCCGCCGGCGTTATGGACGCCTTTCTGGAAAACGGAATAAAATTCCCCTATATTGTCGGGGTTTCGGCAGGGATTTCGAACGCGTATTCCTACATATCCGAACAGTTTGAAAGGAATATAATGATACTGGAAAAATACCGGAACGACAAGCGTTATCTGGGTATCCGAAATTTTGCCGACTGTAAAAGCTATTTCGGAATGAATTTCGTTTTCGGAGAAATACCCCATAGCCTTGTTTGGTTTGATTACGACAAGTTCCGTGAATTTAAAGGCACGGCTTTGGTCGGCGTCACTAATGCGGTTACGGGGGAAGCCGAGTATAAAAACGCGCTTGAGGATGACCGCGACTTCCATTTTTTAAGGGCTACCTGCGCAATTCCGGGATATTTTCCCGCAATAAGAATAGGTGAGCAGTATTATTATGACGGCGGTCTTTCGTCGCCCATCTGTATAAAAAAAGCTCTTAAAGACGGCTGTAAAAAGAATATCATCATTCTCACACAGCCTGAGGGGTATATAAAGAAATGCGGAAAAGGCAATATTGCAATGAGCCAGCTTATGAAACGGAAATTCCCGGAGCTTGAAAGGCTTCTCCTGACCCGTCATAAGCTTTATAACAGCCAGGTTAAATTCTGCGAGGAGCTTGAAAGGCATAAAAAGGCAATAATTCTTCGTCCTGCCAATAAAATCGAGAGCTTTGAAAAGAAAACTGCCAGACTGCGCGCGGCATGGAAAGAAGGCTATGACACGGCTGTTCAAAGGCTTGACGAAATCAAGGAGTTTTTAGGATAAGAAGACTTTCCTTACACATAATATAGTTAAATATATTATGTGAGGTATATAAATATGTGCAGGTATGACAATCTTGAAAAAATGCTGCATGACAGCGATTATGCGAGAAACTACTTCAACTCCCTCCCCGAACACATCAGGACGGACCTTATGAAAAACGGACTAAGGATTTATACGGAAAATGAAATGATGGACTACGCCGAAAGGCTTCTTCATGATTTTGTGTGACAATAAAGGGAATAATAAAGGGGGCGTTTAAAATAAAACGCCCCGTAATAATTCTTCCGTCTCTTCCGTCAGAAATGAAAACCACCGCCAATCCTGTCCCTTTATCTTTATTGAATAACAATATTTTTTATGCCGGACGGCATTTCAGTTCCCCTGCTGAAAGTTAAAGAACAGGGGAACATCTTGCCGCTGTCAAATAAAACAAAAGGAATAAGCAGTGCTAATTAATAATTAACAATTAACAATTAACAATTAACAATGGCGGTATACCGCCTGCGGCGGTATGATTTTTTATTATTTTATTGTAACTGATGCGGAGTGCGGAGTTTTTACATGTTCATAAAAAATGGTTGACTTAACCCTTAAAATATAGTATCATTAAGAATAATACTGTTTTAGGGGCTTTTATGTATAATTTTGTTCTATAAGCATATTATATTACTAAATATATTAAATATCAAGCATAAATCGTTATATTTATTAATTTTGTGCTATTATACAAATACTTAATAGAAATCCATGTAATTTTATACATATTGTACATTGTAAAAAAAATAAGGATAGTAAATTAATGAATTATAATATTTTAATAGAAAATATACAAACTTTATCA
>QMCD01002071.1_pt1 | contig 11429 bp, 10 predicted proteins | sample 1821841 | NCBI WGS metagenome assembly QMCD01 (sample SAMN01991225, study PRJNA193472) | Termite gut metagenome, whole genome shotgun sequencing project. | isolation source: worker | host: Macrotermes natalensis | reverse complement strand
CTAATGGAAGACAACGCGATTTTCAAGCATTTGGTAAAGGCGGCTAATTTTTCATAAAATTCCTGACGTTTGTCTTCGTAACGAAGCAATTGGCTGTAGGCTTCCAAGTCTCTTTTGTTAGGAACATCTTTGAATAGATCCCAAAGTTCGGAGTGTTTCTGCGGCAATTTTTTTATTTCGTTGGAAATATCTGGTAGAACTGATTCCATATCCAAATCATCCGAATCATATTCCGAATACAGCAACAGAGCATCGTTCAAAGGTTTCAGGACACCATAATAATCAATAATGAATCCGTATTCCTTGTCTTCACAAACACGGTTTACACGGGCAATAGCTTGCAATAAGGTATGCCCTGTAAGCGATCGGTCGATATACATCACGGTGTTGCGTGGTTCGTCGAAACCGGTCAATAACTTATCGACGACAATGATAATTTCCGGTTTATCGCTATTCTTATACCGGTTGATGAGATTGGTTTCGTATTTTTTCGATGTTCCGTGCTCATCCATCATTCTTTTCCAGAAAGCTTTTACCTCATTGGATGTTTCGCCATAAGCAGTTTCTTCTCCTTCCCGGTCATCAGGTCCCGTTATTAATACTTCAGACGAAATGATTCCGATTTCATCTAAAAACTGCTTGTACTTGATGGCAACTCGTTTTTTAGGACAAACCAATTGCCCTTTGAATTTCGTGCCTTGCCAGTTATCCCTGAAATGCCGGGAAATATCCCAAGCGATCGTATAAATGCGTTGTTCTGCTTCGTTCAACTGATCGGCACGGCTGAACTTTTTCTTCATGTCCACCTTTTGGTATTCTGTCAAAGGTTCGCAAACCTGTTCGAAAAACTTGTCGATGGCATTTTCGTGCACCAATTGCGGCACTACCCGCCCTTCGTACAAAAGTGGCACCACCGCTCCGTCTTTCACTGCCTGATCAACCGTGTAAACGGGCAGGATAATTCCACCGAATTTATTGGCGGTGCTTTTTTCTTTTTTCATTAACGGCGTACCGGTCATGGCAATGAAGCAGGCGTTCGGCAGGGTTTTCTGCATCTGGATGTTCATATCTCCGTACTGGCTGCGATGCCCCTCGTCCACCAACACAAAAATATTCGGATCGGTCAACGCTTGTTTGATACCTTTTACCGCTTTTTCAAATTTATTGATAACGGTAGTAATAACCGCATCACTTTTACTTTCGAGCAATTGAATCAATCGGGCTCCGGTGGTAGCATTTTCTACATAAATACCGCATTTCTTGAAAGTACCTGTGATCTGCCGGTCTAAATCGGTACGGTCGGTTACTAATATGATTTTCGGATTACGAATACTTTTATCCAAAACGATAGCTTGCGCCAACATCACCATAGTTAATGACTTACCACTTCCTTGTGTATGCCATATCACACCGCCTTTTCGTTTACCGCCTTCTAACGGACGAATCCGCTCCATCACTTTTTTGATGGCGAAGTATTGTTGGTAGCGGGCAATTTTTTTTACTCCGTCGTCATAGACCGTGAAGTTAAACACTAAATCCAACAATCTTGCCGGATGGCATAAACTACACAAATAACGGTCTTGCTCGGTTGGATTGACCGGTTCTTGCTCCAATTGAGCAAAATGTTCTTTCACATACCGGAAGCGCGAAGTGAATAGCCGGTCGCGCTGCGTATCCGTAAGCGATGTATTGACTATTCGATAAATAGTTGCATTGTATTCATTCTCTTCTTCTTTGGTCGAAAACTGTTCTGTCCATTTTGCCCAGAATTTTGCCGGCGTAGCTGTGGTGGCATACGAGGCAGACTGATTGGCAATTGCCAACGTTAGAGCCGAATAAACATATAGTTGCCGGATGCCGTCTTCCCGCTGGTTTCGCAGATGTTGAGAGATGGCTTGTTCCAACGAATCTTTAATGTCCGGTCGTTTACATTCGATGATGCCTAACGGAATGCCGTTTACGAACAATACAATATCAGGACGATACGTGTCATTCATTCCCATACGGGCAACCGGAAATTCTTCGGTTACATGGAAAACGTTCCGTTCGGGATGTTTCCAGTCGATATAGTTCAGCGTAAAACTTTTTTTATCTCCGTCAATGCTTTGTTCGAGGGCTTTACCCAATGTAAGCAAGTTATAAATGTATTCGCTGCCGCTGATATAACCCTCTTCCATCGGGATATTCCGCAAGGCCTCTATTCCGTTCTCAATGTTTTGGGAGGAAAAGTAAGCCATACGGCTACTTGATACCTGAATGGAATTAATAGCTTCCAACTGCTTACGCAGGATTGGTTCCAATATTACCTGATTGATTTTACCGCCACGCAATTCAAGCGCTTCCTCCGGTGAAAGATAGGTATATCCCAGTTTTTGCAAAAGTTGCAAAGCGGGAATCTGGCTGATGTGGTCTTCTTTGAAAGAGATGTTCATTGCTATTTTTTATGCGTTGTGAACTAAAATACAAATCATAAATAGAGCGAGAAACAATAAACCCCACTTGGTTTTTACTACAGCCTTATTATAGTTGGAAAATTTTTCCGCGCATCGTTTCGAACAATTGTGAATTTGAATAAATCCATCTTTAAGCACCTCTTCTTCATCTATTGTGTCGATCTTATTTAGGTATTCATCAATAGGCTGCTCTTGGATTTTTCCGAAAAAAATATTAGAATTTTCATTGCAAATTGTCTTTCCTGACAAAACATTGAACAATAATACAATTGTCGAACCCATAAAAAACACAGAGAGTCCTAACAATATGAAAATAGTTAACGAGAAAAAATGAAATCCTCCATTCCCCGTTTTCCAATATATAAATATTGGAGAGATTAGTTCTTGTAATGAACTTAAAACATAGTCGCTTGTGAATAGTATAGATACAAAAATTCCTAGAAAAGCAATTAGGATAGATGCTTTTGTATCACAATTTTCTGTCCATCCGATAACTTGGTTATGAATTTCTATTCCGTAATCTTTCTTTGCTTGTTTATCCATAAATCAAAAATTAAAGGTAGAAATACCATGAGGTTTGATAATAAGTCTCCCAACTACCGTTGTATTGAAATGAAGTTTGTGTCCACATATCCACTTTTTCATCTTGACCCCAATAATTCTTTCTTGTACCATATTTAACATAGTCCATTAAAATGTCATAGACATATTTTGAAATACCGACATAAGTAGGTTCTTTACATTGATCACTTATTTTCGCTGATTTATTTACGGAATTTCCTATCCAAATAAGATCTTTAGTCATATCACAACCTCCAATGCCAACTTTAGTAGCCAATATTTTCCCATGATCGATGCCAATTCCAAAATTAATATCAGTATAGCTCTTAAGTTTGTCATTAACCAATTCGGTGATAGCATACCTCATTTTCATAGCAGCCCTAACAGCATTGGATAGAGTGCTTTTAGTCGTTCCTGGATAAAAAACTAACAAACTATCTCCATTAAAACTTCTTATTTCGCCACCTGTATCTTTCGCTATTTTGACGATAGTGTGATAATAGATCATGTGTATTTTCGCAACAACTCTCTTCCTGTGCTTATTTAACATTGCTGTAGAACCACGCATATCTATAAAAAGGACTGTTGATTCAAATTCCAGCCCTGTACATCCAAATGTTAATTTAGAATTATCAATGGTTGGAACACTTGTTGTTTGTTCAACTTTGAATTCGGCAGATTCTATTTCTTTCGCTTTACTAATAATGTCTTCTTTTAATCCCATAAATATATATTTTCTTTTATTTCTTATTATAATCATTCCAATATGTTTCTGCAAACGCTCTCATTCCATTTGCCGGATTATAATTTGGATATAGCTTTAAAAATTCTTCTTCGGCTTCCTTAAAATTATCCGTAGTAATAATTCCGGCATGATGGAGATACAGCAGTCCTATTGTTGCCGATCGGGACATCCCTTGATTACAGTGAACCAGGACATTTCTACTGTCAATATTTGCATCTATTGTCACAATGGCCTTGTCGATAATCTCTTTTGCAATATATTTTGGGTCTGCTACGTCAACAAGATTAAGAATTAATCTATTATCTCTTTCTGCAATTAGATATTCCGGATGAGTATTTGCAACCGCCCTCCCTGTGTAGCCTAAGGCCTGACGGTGATATGGTTCTTTACAAGCATGTATAACAAACCAATCAGGTTGAAATTTTACATTCAACTCATAATCGTCTTGTGAACCGATGTATAAATTCTTGGTAATTTCTATCATAAGGCTCAAATTTTGTTTATTATTTCTATTGCAGAATCGACAAGTGGAGTAATTTTATTTGCTATCACTCCTGTTCCAATAGCTTTGAATGAATTAAATGCCGTTTTGAGAAATTTGGGACGAGGTATTTTATTCTCTAATTCTTCGCGAATAGACAAAATTGCATCTGCAATATCAGTTCTATCTTCATCTATTTCATTTGCTAAAGCTTCTATTTTTAAAACAATTTCTTCTATTTCCTTTTTTGCAGTACTACTAATTTGAACATTATTTCCTTGCCCTCCAATCATTGTGGAATCTGAAATATTTGCATTACTTCCATCTGTGATATAGATGCCGGTGTTGATCGTCTGATTAACAATCTTGTCTATTTCTTTTTTCTTAGTCATTATATCGAAATCTATTTCGTCATTAAAGATTTTATCATTGAAGTCACAAAACATTTCTAATAAAGTTGATTTGAATTTATAAACTACAAGATTAATGTCAGATCTATTAAATGTTTTGTGAGCGCTTAATATCGTACTATTCTGATAAATCTTTTTCAAATGAAATCTTTCATATTCAGAAGTGGAAAATGCTATTTCTCCTTCTTCTTTAGAATTTATTATCTCTTCTAATGAAACCAAAGACTGTCTTAAATAGATTTTTGAAATATCTCTTGCTACATCGTTTGGTAGGTGAGCGATTGGCATTGTGTGATTTTTGAGTTTCAGAATCCCTCGAAAAGGCTGTTCTACAATTAAGTTTGCTTTTACCTGAGTTGAAAATATTCTATAATCTGGCAGAGCTTCATCCGAAGAATAGCCATTGATTTCATTTTTAATCCATTGCGAAAATTCCTTGTTTCGCAAATATCTGCTAATAAGCTGAACTTTAAAAATAAAAGTACTTATTGAAGAATCATTTGAAATATCCTCAATAACACTCTCAATCATTCCTTTTATATTCAGTTTTTCCATAATCTTATATTTTCACTCTCTTTTTTCCGGTTAATAACTGCTGCATCAGCCCTTTCTTCTGTTCTTTCAGTACAATTAATTTTTGCTTAGTTAGGCTAATTTCGTTATCGGCATCTGATAGAATATTGGCGATAGTAGTTTGTTCTTTGGTAGATGGATATGGCAATAACAATGAAAAAAAATCCTTCGCATTAACATTTAACAAACCATCACCTCTCGCTCCCGATGTTATAACTCTTTTAAGTTGCCTGTCTAACCCATGATTGGCAAACCAATGTTTGTAAAATTTGGAACAAATTTTGTTTGTCGGTCTGAAGCAGATATATACAAAGGGAACTAATGCCGATGAAATATTTTCTAATTGATATACACATCCCATCTCATACAAATTTGAATTTCCTTTATTGTAGGCAAAATCATCTTTTTGAATTAATGTATATTTGCTAAGACTCTCGCCAGCAATTATTCTATCAAATTTATCTTTTTGTGAAATCAAACCTTGCCTGGCTGATATTGTCATCACTGTATGTGGATTATTATCATTGCTTTCGGATATCTCGGAAAAGACTTCTTTGGCTTTTACGAATTCCCACTTTCCTCCAAACCCTTTCAACCGCTTTTTACCTGTAAGCAATTGCTGCATCAATCCACGTTTGCGAGTTTCGAGTTGAGCAATGAGTTGGTTTTGTTTTTCAATGGCTTCATCCCAAACAGAAAGTATTTCGGCTATTTTTTGTTGTTCTGGAAGAGGAGGTAGCGGTATTTTTAGTTTCCTAACATCTGATGAGTTAATAGCCGGGTAATTTGAACCTACTAATAATTGATAAAATTGTTTTGATATCAAAGAACAAAATAAGTACTGAAACAAATATCTATTATTGCAAGTTTTTGCAGTTAATATGGCAAATCCAGTTGAAGCAATTAAATCTTTAACATCTCTTTTTATAATCGAAAATCCTTGAAGATTTGGTCGAACCGTTGATAAAAGTATATCTCCTTTTTTTACAATCCGTCTTGCTCTAGAAGGTGCAGTTTTAAAGACTTGTCTCGTTGTTTCTATTTTGAAATCCTCACTATCAACATCGGATAGTGAAATATAATCAAATTCATAATCAACAGGTGTTTTAGCAGTCAAACTCTCTTTGTCAATAAAAGCAATATCTTCAATGTAAACACAATCCCACTCCTCCGGAATAATCCCCAGCGGACTATCTCTGTATCCTTGCGGTATTATATTGTTAGTCTGTTTCATTATTTGTAGTTTCTAAAAGCCATGTATTCGTTTAATTCGGCGCAATCGCACAATCTGAAATTAATTCCATAGTGCTGTTCCAATTTATGTTCGTGAAAATGGCCGTAATACCAATCTGTTATATTCTTTTGTTTTTCCTTTAGCTTATCAAAGATCTTATCTATGGTTGTGCGCTCCGTGTCAATGGTTTGCTCCAAACTTTCATCAATATTCAACCACTCTCTGATATTTCCCTTTATTGTAGGGTATGCAAAAGAAGGGCAAGTGTGCGTGGCTACAATTTGGATATTGTCAGGATATAAGCTGTTTATTTCATTCAATTTTTCTTCGTCAAAATATGGCAATTCCGCATCTCCCCAATAAGTTTTTCTCCGACCTCGCTGTTCTTCTTCGATTCGATAAGAACGGTCAATAGAAGTAGCCCCGCCAATGCAGACTATATTCGTTTGATTTACCGAAACAACACTATAATCCGGTATCAGATAAACGTGTTTATATTCTTTAAACGATCCGTTGAAAAAATCAGGGTTATCATGGTTGCCCCGAAGCATAAGCAAATAGTTGTTTTTCTTCGAAAATTTCAGGTTGAGTCTCTGAAACAAGTTCAGATAATATTCGTCCTTATAAAATCCCATGCCAATATCGCCGCAAACAATCAGTACCGTATCGGTAAGCTGGTTGAGCTTATAGACAATTGTTTCGAACTCTCCGTGGATGTCGCCCGAGAAAAACAATGCTTGTATGTTTTCAAAACGGATGTGATTGATCATTATTCCTTTTTTTACTTTGCTTCCCGGACAATTTCTTTTCCTCACTTTTCAACCTTCGTTCTATTTTCTTGACATCTTCGGCTACAGGTAAATTTTCAGGCCTCAAACCTCTTTCAATCATAATTTTTCGTACGCCCATATTATTATCAACATGCTCTCTTTCTATAGCCGATTGTCCCGATAAGTTTTTAATCTGTACATTTTCAGCTGTCATGGCAGCAGCAAAGTCTTTGGCTTTAATGCTTACCGTAGGAAGAAAATCGGCCAACGGCCTACCATCCGGCACTCCCATTTTTCGTTTCAACAAAGCCGTGGTAAGACCAAATAATGCCTGGTCACCTTTTGAGCGGATAATACCAAAACCTTTATCGTCCACTCCTCTTTCGTAAAGAATACCGGATAATTTATTCTCTGTTTCTTGTAACTTTGCACGCGCTTTTACCCGTTCTGCTTCCAAGAGTCGTTGCTCAATAATTTCTGCTCTGCGGGTTTGTACGGCAAAATAATTTTGGGCAAAGGCTATTTCGGGCTTGCGGCTATCTCCGTTTTGAGCAATCAGATAACAGGCATAACGAGTGAGCAAAATATCTTCTATTGGCTTTTCCGCTCCGGAACCAATTGAAACCATTTTCCTGACGTCAGGAAAATGGTCGGAAACGTTTCCTCCGGCATTTGTGCAGGATTCTTTTGCTTTTTCAATTACTTTGGAAAAATTCTCCCATTTGGAATATCCTAAAAGAGATTGTAACTCGCGAGCGCTCCAACATTCAATTCCTTCGTATTCGGCAGCCGCGGCTTCAAAACGGCTGAATAAATCTACTATTTCTGCTGATTTCATAATTAATTCCTAGGTTTAGTATCCTAATTCTTTTAAATACGCTTTCATTTTATCTTGAACTTCGACCAGTTCCTTTTCCAATTTATCAATTTCCTGTTGTACTGCCGGAATATCAATTTCAGCTTCTTCCTCAAAAGTATCGACATAGCGGGGAATATTGAGATTGTAATCGTTTTCAGTAATTTCAGCAGGCGTAGCCACATAGGCGTATTTATCTTCTGCCACTCCTTCGCTTAGCTTACCCTTTGTAAAATTACGATAGGTAGTTATGATATGGTCAATGTCTTGTGGACGTAATTTGTTTTGGTTTTTCCCTGATTCAAATTTCTTGCTGGCATCAATAAATAATACATTATCCGTTTTCTTGCCTTTGTTGAAAATAACAATTGCAGCAGGGATACCGGTACCGAAGAATAAATTAGCCGGTAATCCGATAACGGCTTCCAGTAAGTTTTCTTCAATCGTTTTTTGACGGATTTTACCTTCGCCGGCTCCACGAAACAATACACCATGAGGAACAACTACACCTACTTTCCCTCGTCCTTCATAGGCTACTTCTATCATGTGACTGATAAAAGCCCAGTCGCCCTTGCTTTTTGGGGGAACACCCCGCCAGAAACGGTTGTATTGATCGTGTTCCGCTTCGTCGGCCCCCCACTTATCCAATGAAAACGGTGGATTGGCCACTACTGTATCAAACTTCATCAATTTATCGCCTTCCAACAATTTAGGGGAACGCAAAGTGTCGCCCCAGCGGATAGTCGCGTTATCGAATCCGTGCAGGAACATATTCATCATGGCTAATGCCCATGTGCTACCATTCAGTTCCTGTCCATAGAGCGAAAAATTATCATTTCCAATTTCTTTCCCGGCCTTAATTAGTAACGAGCCTGAGCCACAAGTCGGGTCACAAATCCGTGCACCGGGATTGCTTTTGGTTAATTTAGCAAGTAATGACGAAACTTCGGCAGGTGTGAAGAAATCTCCGGCTTTTTTACCGGCATCGCTCGCGAAAGTAGATACTAAATACATATAGGCATCACCAATCACATCATTACTTTCCAAATGCGACGGATCGAAATTAAGTTTACTGTCTGAGAAATCAATTAACAAATTCTTTAACCGGGTGTTTTTATCTTTAGTATCACCCAAATTGCTGCTATTGAAATCAATATTCCTGAAAATACCACTACCATCTTCACTACTCATCTTTTCACGATTAGCCTCTTCCAAGTTGGCTAACGCGATGTTAATCAATTCGCCTATATTGTTTTCATTCCGATGTTCGTACAAGTAACCGAACGAACTTTCTTCAGGAACACCAAATCGTTCGCGCTTCATTGCTCTCCGGGCACGTTCTTCGTCATTATTGTAGCGATCCAGGTATTCTTTATACTTCGAATCATAGACATCACTTACATACTTGAGAAAAAGCATAGTTAAAATGTAGTCTTTGTATTGACTGGGATCTATTACTCCCCGGAAGGTATCACAGGCTTTCCAAACTATACGGTTGATATCCTGTTGTGCTATTTTATTTTCCATAAAATTATGATTTTATTTTGCTATTTCAATTAATTGTTGTTGTGTCAATTTGTTGCGTAGATCCGAAATTTGCCGATAAAGCTTCTGTTCTTGGCGTTGTAATCGGGCAATCTCAATTATCTTTTGCTGCACTTGCATGGTTGGAATGTCAATTCCAAATTCTTCTACCAATGTTTTTCCAATCGAAGGAATGGAAGTACCAATGGCATTTGCTTTGAAAAATGTAAGAGAATCTTCTCTGTTTAAAATCCAACACAAATAATCAGGTGTGATAATTGTGCGATCTGTGATTCTGATAACCAAAAAGGACGAGGAAGCTACTGCTTTACCCATTCTTTCATCAAAGACAGTGCAGAAGTTAGAGGCTCCTTTAGCTGCAAATATTAGATCGCCCTCTAACATCAAATGGCTCTCTATTTTGCTATTGAATTCTAATGTGGGCTTTGGGAGTAAAAATTTCCCTTCCGTTCTATTAAAATCACTTACCTGCAAGTAGCAAACTACTCCCTCCGGTACCTCTTTTATATAAGCGCCGGAACGGATAGTTGCTATATCTTGTATCTTTTTTTGCATTCGATGTCTGATTTTGTAATCTCGCTACAAAGATATAAATAAAATTTGAGTAAATAAAATATTTCTAAGTAGAAAATCTACAAAATATAAAGTGGAGACAAAAAACTTCATGATATTATTTTGAATATTAGTATTTTACATCGTTTTCATCTCTTTATGTTTTCCACTTCCCTTTCCAGCCTTTCCGCTTCTTTTGTATTCAGCCTTTCCCGCTCTATCTTCTCGGCTTGTTCTTTGACCAAACGCTCGTAGGTTTCTACCCGTTCGCGGATGACGGCAATACTGTCTTTGTTCCGGTCATAGGTAAAGACAGTTTCCAGTCTGAGTAAGTTCTCCGGATTGGCTTCGCCTTGCATGTTGATATAGCGATACTTCAGGTCATTGTCTTTCAGTTGGCTGTTGCGAGTGGTTTGCCAAACGTTTCCGGCCAGAGAGAGAAGAATGACCAAACTCATTGCTATCATGGTAATTGTTGCTTTGCTATTCTTGAAGTCCAGACTGAAAGCATGTTCTCTCCTGATAACAAAGTTCTGAGGGACATTCAAAGGTTCAATCTTTTTGTTAAGTTGGTTGATGAGGTCGGTAATTTTCTCAAAATCTCCATCTAACTTCTCAAAAGACTTTCCTAATGCGCATCCGGTGAATTCTGCCATGTTTTCCCGCAATTCCTCTATTTGATCCGGTGTAAACTGCTTTTGGTTTATAACTTTTTGTAACTCTTCTATCAACGTCGTTATTTCTGCGGAATTAACCATTGATTCTGTATGAACGGGCTGCGCTGCGTTCTTACCCTGTTCTACAATTTTTTGTTTTAGTTCTTCGAACAGTACATATACTGCCGAAGCATCTATTTTATCTGATGCCATAATTCAATGTTTTTAATTGTTTATATTTTACGTCTTTTTTTCTTTTTCTTCTTCTTAGCCTCTTGTTTCTTGGCTTCGACCTCGTTTTCATCATACCCGGATGAGGGCTGAATATCGAATAAACCACCCAGACCGGACACGACCGATTCTGCCATAGATGATAAGCCAGGCGAATGATCTTGCCGGATTGTCTGTGGCTGTTGATGTAAGTCTGTTTGTTGCTGCCTGTCATTCTGCTGCAACTGGAAACTTATTTTGGAATAGCTGCATGAACGGTCAATCTTGGAACCGTTGAATCCGTAACCGTTTTTATCGAACCGAACACCTTGTATTCGTTCAGTACTGCCGTTTTTGCGAAGGTCAATCGTAATACCGGACTT
>QMCD01002070.1_pt1 | contig 11430 bp, 8 predicted proteins | sample 1821841 | NCBI WGS metagenome assembly QMCD01 (sample SAMN01991225, study PRJNA193472) | Termite gut metagenome, whole genome shotgun sequencing project. | isolation source: worker | host: Macrotermes natalensis | reverse complement strand
TACACATATTTCATTAGCTACATGGGGCTAAAAACTGCATGGGATGTTGGCAGGGCCTTCGCGGTCTATTTTCTCTTTCATTCTCTTCTCCCACGCGATAATATCGGCTTTGCGCTTAGTGCCCCATTTGTATTCGCCCGCAGAGCCGTTGCTGCGCACCACGCGGTGGCACGGGATAAGGTATGCTATGTTGTTCTTGGCAACTGCCGACGCTGCCGCGCGAACAGCTTTGGGTTGGCCGATGCGTTCAGCGAGCTGGCTGTATGTTATTGTCTCTCCGAACGGTATCGAAAGCAGTGCGCCCCATACTTTTTTCTGAAATGGGGTGCCTGTCACGCAAGCCCTTAGGGTCCTGCACGTTTTGTACCCCATAAATATTTCGGCAAGCAGGTTGGCAAAGCCGCTGTCCCTGTTGAGCCAGCAGTAGCCGCAGTTTTCGATGAAAGTTTTGGCAACCTCCTCACTCCTGTCCTCAGTAAATGCCAAGTATGAGATGCCGTCGGGGGTCAATGCCACGAAAAACTCACCTAACGGGCTTTGTCCGAAGCCGTACTGAAGCGCCGCCGTGCCGTCGCGATACTCCTGCGGGTCAATCTCGCCGAGCTTTACTTTGATATTCGGATCATGCAGCGAGTAGCCCGATGCAAGTTCCGGATTCTTTTCTCTCCACTGTCTCATATATCAAATTTATTTGGTTTTGCACAAATATAGTGAATTTGTATCAATTCCAAAAATAAATTGCTTTTTTATATATTTCGACTGCATTAAAAGCTAAATTTTATCAAAACAGCGGAGTATTATATCGGAACTCTCTTTGATTTCTTCTTCGGTAATCGTCAGCGGCGGAGAGATGCGGAATGCGGTGTCGCAAAAGAGGAACCAGTCACTCAATATCCCCTCCTCTTTGAAAAGTTCCATCAGGCGGAACAGCTTTTTGCTCGACCCGAGCTCTACGGCCATAAGCAGTCCTGCACGCCTTATCTGTGCAACTGCCGGATGCGAGAGCAGCAACTGTTCATACAACGCGCCTTTACCTTCTGCAAGAGCGACAAGATTGTTATCTATGATATATTCCGTTGCCGCAAGCCCCGCCGCACAGCATACCGGATGGCCTCCGAATGTTGTTATATGCCCCAGAGCGGGATTATGGCTAAGCGTCCCCATGATTTCGCGTGTGGAGACGAATGCGCCGAGAGGCATCCCGCCGCCGAGCGCTTTAGCAAGGCACACAATATCGGGACTGATACCATATTTCGTGAAGGCGAACATGCTTCCCGTGCGCCCGAACCCTGTCTGTATCTCATCGAATATGAGCAAAGCGCCCGTTTCATCGCACCTGCGGCGCAGTGCTCTCAGAAAACCTTCCGCAGGCAGTCTCACCCCAGCCTCGCCCTGCACCGGCTCGACGATAACACAGGCTGTGCGCTCCGTGATATTGCTAAGTCCGTCGAAGTCGTTGTAATCCAGAAAGCCGACCCCCGGCAGCAACGGCCCGTAGGCCGACGACAACTCCGCATTGTCCATAACGCTCATCGCACCATGAGTGGAACCGTGGTAGGCGTTGCGGAATGAGATCATCTCCCGCCGCCCCGAATATCTTTTTGCCAACTTCAGCGCCCCCTCGACCGCCTCCGCACCAGAATTGACGAAGTAAACACTATCCAATCCGTCGGGCATAAGCTCAGCTATACGTGATGCATAGCGTACCTGCGGCGATTCGACCAACTCCCCATAAACCATCACGTGCATATACTCCGCTGCCTGGCGTTGCACAGCCTCCACAACCTTGGGGTTGGCATGGCCGACATTGCTCACCGACACGCCGGCTATAAGATCGAAGTAGCGCCGCCCCTCCGGAGTCCGGAAGCAAGCCCCCTCTGCACGCGCCACCTCTATTAGCAGCGGGCTCGGCGAAGTTTGGCCTATGTGTTCAAGGAATTGCTGTCGAAGAGGCTTCATTGGAGTTATAAGTTATGAATTATAATTCATAATTTAATGCTCATTTTTACGCACCACCCGCAGGGTTTTGCGGGTGCGCTGGCAGAGATAGACGTCGGGGGCGTCGCCGTATTCGGCGAGCTGTGCGGGGGTGTAGCCGCGTATGGTGAGCAGCTCCATGCCTGTGTTGTACGAGGCACGGTAGTCATTGCGATTGAGGATGCCGACTATCTCGTCCAGATAGCGTGAGCGGTCCATAGATATACTGAGATCGACAGCCGAACTCTGTATGAGGTTCACCTTCGCGTTGTACTTCTCAAGCAGGGCGAATATTTCGGCAAACCTCTCCTCGAGTACGAACGAAAAGTCGTGCGGACGTATGCTCATCAGCACTTGGTCGCGCTTGATTATCAGTATCGGTATGTTTATCTCTCCCGCTATTTTGCCTTTTATGACGCTGCCTGGTTTCTCCTTGTCGAGGAAACACTTCACATGGAGCGGAATGCCCTTGTTCTGCAACGGTTTTATGGTCTTCGGGTGGATTATCTGCGCGCCGTTGTAAGCAAGCTCTATGGCGTCGAGATATGTAAGCTCCGGTATATATTCGGCATCGGGGAATATCTTGGGATCGCCGTTGAGTATTCCCTCTACATCTTTCCATATGGCCACACTGTCGGCGTCGAGTATATAACCTGCCACCGCAGCCGAGTAATCGGACCCTTCGCGCCCTATCGTGGTAGGCTGTCCGTCGGCAGTAGCCCCGATGAAGCCCTGCCCGATGAATATGTCAGCATCCGAAGTACCGACCACATCTTTAAGCAACACCGATGAGCGCTCCATATCTATGTTGGCATCCCTGTGGCGCGCATTTGTAACGAATACCTTGCGCATATCTACCCATTGGTTGGCTATACCCGCCGAGGCGAGGTAACCGGAGACGATGGCCGTCGACATGAGTTCGCCGTAACCAACTATAAGGTCATACCACGCTTCGTACTCCCTACTGCGTGGGTCTTGATGGCCGACTATGCCGTTCAGTTCGGCGTATAATCCTGCTATCGCGGCGGGGATATCGGCGGAGTTCCACAGGTCGGCTATTATGCCGTCGTGGTAGTCGGTTATCTCCTGCAAAAGCGCCAGCGCATCATCCCTGCGCCCTTCGTAAAATGCGTCGAGCACCTTTTCCAGCCCATTGGTGGTCTTGCCCATCGCCGACACTATGACAAACAGCCTCTCACCCTCGCCAGAAATTATTCCGGCAAGATTCCTCACTCCATGGGCATCCTTCACCGATGCCCCTCCGAACTTATAAATCTTCAATTTAATTACGAATTAAAAAATATTTTGTCTTTTCATTTTCAAATTTCCAAATTGTCTTATTTTCAAATTCCCCAATTCGTAATTCGTAATTTTTAATTATTTAGTGTATCGCAGGAACGAATAGCTCACCGTTATCGAGCCGCGCAGGTGGAGCATTTTGTATTCGAGGTAGTTATTGCCTTTTTTGAATATATCCTTGAAGCCCATCGAGAAACGTGCCGAGAGGTCTATGCGGGGGAATATCTGCCACTGGTAACCTACGAGCATGCCCGCATCCCACTTGCCCAGATATTTGTTGAATTCGGGCATCGCGCCACCCGGTACAGGGTTATCTTCATCGACCAATACAGGTGGTGCGCTCGGATCGTCCGGATTCTCCACCATACCCTTTAGAGGTGTCGTATTGAAGTGCGACTTGAATATATGGCTGTAATACCCGCCGATGAAGACCTTGTTGCGACCGTCGCCGAAGCTGTAACCTATATATAAAGGTATCTCCAACATCGAGAACTGCATACTTACCGCCGCCGTGCCGCGGAACCTTGTTGTCGTGGGCGGGTTACCGGGGAGTGTGAACTGCTGTCCCTCTACCCATGCCTCGGCGTCGATACCCACCTGCTTGTAAGTTACTTCCAAGGTAGCCGTAATGCGGTGCAGCGGATATGAAGTAACCGACACTCCCAACTGAGGGTTCAACTTGGGCACAGCACTCATCTTTGCGTTGGGCCCCATGCCGTTGAGCGGATATGGGGCAGCCGCGCCTATGTCGAGCCCCGTATGTATGCCGAACGCATATTTAGCGCTCGACTGCCATGCCTTGTTGGCGGCATCCCTGCGCCGTTGCTTATCTTCCGCAGTCTTATCCTGCGCCTGAGCACTCGACGCGGCCAAAATTATGACGATTACCGCCGCTATATATTTTCTCATCTGACTATTCATAAATCAACCTTACATTATCTATCTTCAAAGTACTACCCTCTGTGCCTTCGAACGAATCGCCCAATGACGACGATGCGAAGGTTACGGTAATGTGTGTGTATGCGGGATATGCTCCGGAATATGTGAGCGGCACGAACACCTTTTTGACCCATTGGTTGTCGGGAACGACCTTTATGGTTTCGCCGCCCTGCGTTCCGGCCTGCGTGCCTACGAGCACACGGCCGCGGGCTACCATATCGGCATTATTGTCGGGGTGGGCATTGCCGTCGGGCCTCTTGCCGTGATATACGAAATCGCCCGAAGAGTTGCGCGCCTTGATAAGCTCTATGGCAAGCGTACCTGTGTCGCTGCCTGCTCCGCCGCCCGGAGTGTAGAGTATGTCGGCCTCCATACCGGCAATCTTTTTGGTTGAGAAGAACGGCATGCCTTGGAACGTTAGCTTTACGGGGTCGCTCAATCCTGCCAGCGGGTTGCCCGTATCGAACCAACCGAGGAACAGCGAACCTGAAGCCAACTGCCCTGCGGTCTTGCCCGTTTTAAGTTCAGCCGCCGAACCTTCGCCGCTGTCGCCTGAAGTCTTGTAAGTATTCTGCACGGAGACAATTCCTGTCATGTTGGCCGAAGACCAATAGGGGTTACCCTTTACGCCTTTGGGTGAGGGGGTGTAGTTGTCGGACCACGATTCGAACTGCCAATTCTCGAACTGCGGCGTGAACTCCTCGAGTTTTATCTTCCATGTTTTTCTCTCTCCGTTCTGTGCAGTAACGATGAACGTTTTGTCCTCTATGCTGTTGAAAGTTAACGTGCCGTTGCCGTTCGAGTCGAGAATTTCGCATGTAGCCCTGTAAGAGAGTCCCATGCGGAAATTCATCGTGACGGGCAGTCCCGACAGCTTCGTGAAACCTATGGTGATTACGGCGTTGTCGCGGTTTATACTCTTTACTGTAGCCGCGGTATTGGGTTCGGCGAACGAAGTTATCTGCATCGACTGCACTTCTGCACCCGCTTCGCGCTCCGGCTGGACGAGACTTACTGTCCACTCCATGCTGTTCTCTCCGCTCTCCGATACTATCTCGACAGTATGGGTATCATCCGGGCTATTGAATACCAAAGGTTCGGTCCCGCCGTTATGGGTGGTTATCTTGGCATAGTCCGATATGGCATAGTTGAGCATTACCGACATCGGGTATCCATAGTCGTCCTTTTGCAGGTTTATTTTTATGGAATGTTTGGTTTTGTCTTCGTCTTGGATCGTCTCCATGGTCACCGGCTCTATATCGTTCAGCTTTACGACGAATGGCCTTACCTCCCTTACTGAGACTCCTATAAGGTCGCACTCACCCGAAAGTGCCGGCTCTCCGTTGCGCCAGTCGCGGATGATAACGCTCCACTCGCTCGACTGCCCATTGGCGGCCACGAGCCGGAAAGTTTTGGCCGTCTGCCACGAATCGTTGCCCTGCCAATAGAGCTGCCCCATGCCCGAAATGGTTGCACCGTTGCTGACCTTTATCTCATCGGCCACTATGCGCAACTTCCAGTTCGCCGATGAATAAGCTCCCTTGTAACCTGTCATGCGCAGGTATATCTTGCGGCCTATGGGGTCTATATCTGCCGTCCGCTCCTCATCGAAAGTTATACACGGGCTTTTGCTGGTGCCGAGTATGTTGCTCGACACATCATCGGCAGCATAAGAGTACGAGAACGAAAGCACCGACGCCGCGGACGAGCGGTATGGTTCGAGTTTCACCACCCAATGGCGGGCTACGCCTTTCGCAATATCTATAAGGTAGAAATCCTTTGTGTCGTCGTAACCTGCGAACACCATTTCGTCCGTGTCGCCTATCACGGCCACGTCGCTGCCGCTGTTGGGATTAACCCCTACCGTAACGGGGAACGGGGTACTGCCCGACGAGGCGATGTAAACCACCAGCGTATCGGCCGCACTATATGCGCCGCCCGCCGGATTGGCTCTCCTCGTCCTGCGCGGAGCGCCTGCGCCCTCATCACCACCCTCTCCTTCATCACCGCCTTCGCCACTGCTGTTGTCTTCCGGCGACGATACGCGGAAGTCGTGCTCTTCTATCGAAAAGCCATTACTTACAGCATTGAGTTCCACGCCTGCCATGTCTGTCGATTGCAGCAAGGTGGCATCCATACCCTCGGAATTACTGTTAACCACCGGCGTATCCTTTACGCGGATCTCCCACGATTTGGTCTTGCCGTCGGCAGCCTCGACAGTGAACACGGGTGCCGACTCTGCATTATCGAAAACGTACTCCCTCGTGCCATTATCGGCAATGCTCGCGCCGCTGTCGGTAGTCCTGAATGTGGGCTTTAGGCTGAACGGATACTCCAGAAGGGCGGTATGTATGTAGGCGATATTAGGTGTGGTGCGGGTGTCGCCCTCTTCAATGCTTAACTTTCCGGCCACGAATACCCCTGCTGTGGCGTCGGTGAATGTAAATTCGGGGGCTATGCCGGTGTCGTCGCTGCTCATCGAGTAGTCGATCCTGAAGACATACTCCTTCGGCAGCCCGCTTATGGCCTGAACATAAAATTTAATCTCTTTGAAAACGTAGTTGCCTTTGTCGATTACAGGTTCGCCATCGGCGTCCCTTTCCACATCAATGGTTATCCAGTCCGAAAAATCCAACCCCGTAACCCTGTCGATAGGGTTGGCGAATTGCGGCTCACCCTTGAACATCAGCGGGAAGTTGTGTATGCCGTATGTTACTGGAATATGTACCTCGCCACCCGAGATCCGTACTTCACCCAAAGTGATAGTACCTCCGTTGGCAGCCTTATGCTCCGTGATGGTGAACGACACGGCAGTGTTGTAGTCGTTGAGCTCGTCTATCTCGGCACACGACACACAAAGCAATGCTAAATTAAAAATACAAAATGCAAAATGTTTTATTTTCATATAATTAGGTGTTTTTATACTATTATCAATATTACCTAAACCGGAACATCGAAACTCCTTAGGCATTCGTTGAGCGACAGTTTCTTGTCGGTGCTCTCCTTGCGGCGGCCTATTATCAGGGCACACTGTACGCCGTAGCTTCCTGCGGGGAACTCTTTGGGATAGGTGCCGGGTATCACGACCGACCTTTCGGGGACGTAGCCCTTGTATTCGACAGGCTCACTGCCCGAAACGTCTATTATCCGCGTCGAGGAGGTGATGACCGTACCTGCACCTATTACGGCTTCGCGGCCTATGCGTGCGCCTTCGACGATGATGCACCTCGACCCTATGAAGCAGTTGTCCTCTATGATGACGGGGGCCGACTGTACTGGTTCGAGTACGCCGCCGATGCCGACGCCGCCGCTAAGGTGCACTTCGCGCCCTATCTGCGCACACGAACCCACAGTAGCCCACGTATCTATCATTGTGCCCTCATCGACATGGGCACCTATATTGACGAAACAGGGCATCATTATCACCCCGCGCGCCACATAAGAGCCGTACCTCGCCACTGCCGTCGGCACTACCCTCACGCCCAGATCCTTATAGCTGTGCTTTAGCTCTATCTTGTCGTAAAATTCCAATTCGCCCGCATTCATTGTGCGCAAGGCGCGGGTTGGGAAGTAGAGTATGACCGCCTTTTTCACCCAGTCGTTCACCCGCCAGCCTCCGAGGCCGTCGGGTTCGGCGCAGCGCAAGGCGCCCTTATCGAGCAACTCGACCACTTTTTCTATGGCCGCCTGCGATTCTGCCTTACGCAGCAGGTTGTGGTCGTCCCATACGCGCTCGATAATCTCCCTGACATTATCAATTACTTCACTCATACCATTTGGATTTATTACATTTATCGAGGCAAATTTACATATTTTTTCCGAAACAGGCCGTTTTTAATGATAGACTCTGAATAACTTCAAAATTGTTTCTTAATTTTGTATCTTGGCTTGTTGGATATAAAATCACAAATAAATCACACATATGAAAAAACTTTTACTTTACGCAGCCGTTGCCGCTATGGGCGCCGTGACGGTTAATTGTTCATCGAATAGCATGAAAATAAAGACTATGCCTTATCCGGAAACGGCGAAGCTCGATGTGTCGGACAACTATCACGGCACCCTCGTAGCCGACCCCTACCGCTGGCTTGAGGACGACAATTCGGCCGAGACCGCCGCATGGGTGGCCGCCGAGAACGAAGTTACGTTCGACTACCTCTCACAGATACCCTACCGCGGCAAGATACGCGACCGCATCACCGAACTGTTGAACTACGAGAAGATAGGCTCTCCGTACAAAGTGGGTGAGCGTTATTTCTTCTTTAAGAACGACGGCCTCCAGAACCAGAGCGTACTCTACATGAGCGAGGCCCCGGGCGGTGAAGCGACTGTTTTCCTCGACCCCAACACCCTGTCGGCCGACGGCACGATGGCTCTCACTGCTACGACATTCTCCGAGGACGGCAAGTATTTGGCCTACTCGGTATCCGACGCAGGTTCGGACTGGGTAAAGATATTCGTAAAGGAGATACCTTCGGGGCGCCTTCTCGAGGACAAAATAGAGTGGGTCAAATTCTCAGGCGCAAATTGGGCGTCCGACTCCAAAGGTTTCTATTACAGCGCTTACGATGCTCCGACGAAAGGCTCCGAACTGTCGGGGCAGAACCGTTTCCAGAAAGTATATTACCACGCACTGGGCACTTCGCAGGCCGACGACAAACTGATATACACCGACCCGGCCAACCCGCTCCGCTATTTCAGCGGCGGCGATGACGGCGACAAGGGCAAATGGCTCTTTATCGACGTCTCGGAGGGAACGCACGGTACGGAAGTCCTCTTCCGTGAAGCCAAAAGCAAAGGGCAGTTCAAGACCCTTTTCAAAGGTTTCGAGTACGATTACGGCATAGCAGAATGCGTGGGTGACATCGCCTATATATACACCAACGATGGCGCACCGAACTACCGCCTTGCGAAAATAGACCTCAACAACCCCAAGGCAGGCCTTACGGATGTGATACCGGAGAGCAAGGAGCACCTGTTGCAGGGCGCGTCGTTCGTCGGCGGCTACATCATGGCCAACTACCTTGAGAATGCCATGAGCGCCATCTATCAATACGACACCGCAGGCAAGCTCGTCCGCAAGGTCGAACTGCCCACTATCGGTACCGCCGGTGGTTTCGGCGGCAAGAAAGAGGATAAGGAGACATTCTACTCGCTCTCCAACTTCATCGCCCCTGCTACCGTTTACCGCTACGACCTCACAACGGGCGAGTCGTCAGTATTCACCGCTCCGGCAGTGAAGTACGACCCCAACATATTGGAGGCAAATCAGATATTCTACACGAGCAAGGACGGCACCAAAGTCCCGATGTTCGTCGTACACCGCAAGGATATAAAGCTCGACGGCACGAACCCCACTTTCCTCTATGGTTACGGCGGTTTCAATGCCAGCCTCACCCCCGGGTTCAACACTACGGCGATAGCCATTGCCGAGCAGGGCGGAGTATATGTCATGGCCAACCTGCGCGGCGGTAACGAGTATGGCGAGAAGTGGCACAGGGACGGCATGCTCGAACGCAAGCAGAATGTCTTCGACGACTTCATAGCCGCAGGCGAATACCTTATCGAAAACGGATATACCTCGTCCGACAAACTCGCCATATCGGGTGCGTCGAACGGCGGCCTCCTCGTGGGTGCATGTATGACACAGCGTCCCGACCTCTTTGCCGTGGCATTCCCCGCCGTCGGCGTTATGGATATGCTCCGTTACCACCTCTTCACGGTAGGTTGGGGATGGGCTGTGGAGTACGGTTCGAGCGACGTTGCGGAGCAATTCGAATACATATACAAGTACTCGCCGTTGCACAACATCAAGCCGGGGGTATGCTATCCCGCAACGCTTATAACCACGGCCGACCATGACGACCGCGTAGTTCCGGCACACTCGTTCAAGTTCGCCGCCACATTGCAGGCCGCCCAAGGGTGCGACAAACCGGCGCTCATCCGCATTGACACCAACGCAGGCCACGGCGCAGGCAAACCGACCACCAAGAGGATAGAAGAGACCGCCGATGTGCTCTCGTTCTTCTTCTGGAACACAGACAGTAAGTACAATTAAAAATTACGACCCGACGACAAGCCGAGTGCTATCGAGTGTACTCGAACCGAGCAGCGTAACGAGAGCAGAAGCAGCTTGCTGATTATGCCGAGTTAGCGCGAGGAAGGCAAAGCCAATAGCCGAGGCGCGAAGGAGGAAAACGAGCGAAGCGAAGCTAATTGCGAATGACAGTGTGCTCCGCACTGATAAAATAGCTATGGAGTATTATCAAAATTCGCAATTCGTAATTCATAATTCGTAACTATGATATACATCCTCGATGAGTGCGCCTCCACCAATCTGGAGGCGCGCGACGCAAAATACACCCACGGCGACGCCATAATAGCCATACGCCAGACCTCTGGCCGCGGCCAAAGGGGCACGAAGTGGGAGAGCCGCGCGGGCGAGAACCTGACATTCAGCCTCGTTCTCGAACCGCTGTTCCTCCCCGCCGCGCGGCAGTTCCTGCTTTCGGAGGCTGTTGCGCTGTCGGTGGCCGACATGCTGGCAACTTATGGTATCGACGCCCGCATAAAGTGGCCCAACGACATATACGCCGGCAACCGTAAGTTGTGCGGCATACTGCTCGAACACGACCTGCGCGATGGCAACCTGTCGCGCACGATAGCCGGTATAGGCATCAACGTGAACCAGACCGAATTTCCTGAGTGGATACCCAACCCCACCTCCATGGCGCTCGAAACGGGCAGCACGTTCGATATTCACGACGTATTCGCAACGTTCTCCGAGATGTTCGAAGCGCGCTACTCCACCCTTGCGGAGGGCAGACAGGAAAGTATAGAGGATGATTACCGCTCACTACTCTACCGCCTCGACGAACCGCACCGCTTTTCTATACCCGCATGCGGCGAAGTCGAGGGCACTATCCGCTCGGTCGAACCTTCGGGCAGGCTCTTAGTGGAGATAGACGGTGAGATGCAGGGTTTTCTGTTCAAGGAGATAGAGTATATTTTATAGCGCATTTGAGCCACTTATGAAAATCGTAGCCGACATAAATATCCCTTATATCAAAGACATTCTTGAACCTTACGCCGAGGTGGTCTATCTGAAAGGGGCGGCCATAAGCCCCGCCGATGTGCACGACGCCGACGCTCTGCTGGTGCGTACCCGTACACGGTGCGACGCGGCGTTGCTGTCGGGTTCGTCGGTACGGTTCA